>PJTS01000186.1_pt1 | contig 57854 bp, 49 predicted proteins | sample 1512251 | NCBI WGS metagenome assembly PJTS01 (sample SAMN08177686, study PRJNA422409) | Soil metagenome, whole genome shotgun sequencing project. | isolation source: Soil (2) enriched on wood chips: alkali lignin treatment | place: USA: Madison | collected 2015-01-15 | reverse complement strand
TTCCTGCATATCCTTTCGCATCTTCAACTCATTGTCTTTCAGTTCAGCGTCCATGGCCAAAACAGGCAATCCCCATTTGTCCTTTCGATCTTTATCCAGTGAGATTTTATTTTCGTGATAGGGGAGTATCTCTCCAAAGCCTGTTGCGCCGATAGTCCACTGGCCGGGTTCAGTAAGTGCGTCTTTAAAGTTGCCGCCTATATTGAGTTCGGCAACCTCCTTGCCCCAACCTTCACGGCTGGCACCGCCTTGGTAGCCAAAACCACGTAAGTAATCTCTTTTGTCACTGCCAATATTGACAAATCGAGGAATATAAAACCCATTGGCTCTTTTGCCGAATATATAGCGGTCTTCATAGCCTTCCACTATTCCGGAAGCACCGATGTTGTAATGATGGTCCATCACATTATGACCCAACTCGCCACTGCTGCTCCCTAAACCTTCAGGCCAAATGTCCGTTGCGGAGTTAAATAGGACCCAAGTGCTGTTAAGGGCTGAAGCACATAGAAAAACTACTTTACTCTTGAATTCATAGGTTTGGTTGGTCTCGGTATCTAAGACCTCAACACCAGTGGCCTTTTTGGTGTTTTTGTCATACAGGATCTGCCGAACCAGCGAATAAGGCCTGACGGTCAAATTACCTGTTTTCATTGCGGCAGGTAGGGTAGAGGACTGGGTGCTGAAATAGCCTCCAAAAGGGCATCCTTCCCAGCATCGGTTCCGAAATTGGCATTTTGATCTCCCTGGGATCAGGGCTGTAAGGTTTGCAACCCGTCCAATGATCAGGTGCCGCTTGTCTCCATATTCTTGTTTAATGCGTTTGGCTACATCTTTTTCTACGCAGTTCAACTCCATGGGGGGTAAGAACTGTCCATCCGGAAGGTGTGCAATATTTTCTAGGGATCCGCTGATTCCGGCAAATTTTTCGACATGGTCATACCAAGGAGCGATATCATTGTAACCTATGGGCCATGGCACGGCAATCCCATCTCGCTCATTGGCTTCGAAGTCCATTTGGCTTAGCCTATAGGACTGTCTACCCCATAAGGTTGATCGTCCTCCCATGCGGTAGCTGCGCCACCATGTAAACGGTTTCAATTCGGTATAGGGACAGTCTTCTTCATTTACCCAACCATCCATGACCGCTTCTGAGGCTGCCCATCCGCGGTGGATTACGGGATATTTCTTTTTCTGTTCTACTGTTGTGCGCCCGCGGTGTGGGAGATCCCAGGGTTCCCGTAGGGCAGATTTATAATCTTTGACATGTTCATAAGGGCTGCCGCGTTCCAGCATCAGAACTTTTAAGCCCCTTTCACAAAGCTCTTTGGCGGCCCATCCGCCACTGATGCCAGAGCCAACGACGATGGCATCATAGGTATTATTTTCCATACTTGGTTATCGTTGAAATTGAGTTCATAATTTTATTTCGGTTTATTCTTATGCGATAGCCGCATACGCTTACATGTGGTTCCCTTGTCGTAAGATAAATTTACAGCATCAGTTGAGCATCTTTCAACCGCTATTTGGGTGAAAAAATATGCTATCTTGCTATTTGTTATGTTTATAATCGTATATTATGTGTTCAGATAGCAGATGTATTCGTTAGCAATAATTTATCATGAAAACACTGATCCAGAAAATACATGTCGAAGAACAGTATTCTTTCGCTTGTCGAACCTACAGGACGCCCACTTTTGAAACAGCTTGGCATAGGCATCCCGAGTGTGAGCTGATTGTGATCACAGAAGGTAATGGAACGGCGCTTATTGGTGATTATATCGGCGATTATAAGCAGGGAGATGTGTTCTTCCTCGGCTCGGATCTGCCACATTGGTTCCGTAAATCTAAGCAGGATGCGGTTGGTAGTGCTATTGTTGTTCATTTCCTCAAGGACTTTTGGGGGGCGGGATTTCTGGCGCTGCCCGAGATGCATGTGATCGCTGGATTGTTGAAAAATGACAGTACAGGAATCCAGCTTACGGGAAATCTTGCAGCGGAAATTGATCTCATGATCCGCAAAATAGAAAATACAGAGGGGCTTGAACGTATTCAGTTATTATTGAACTGTATGGAACAGATTGGGTCGTCCGAAGAGCATAAGGTGATTACAATGGCTTTTGACACGATTGCCGGTAGAGAGGAAAACATCGTTATAGAAGCGATAATAGACTATTCTTTTAAGAATTTTTTAAATCCGATTTCACTTGAGGAGGTTGCTTCCAGCACCAATATGTCTGTTTCAGCATTTTGCCGTTTTTTCAAAAAGAACATAAAAAAGAGTTATTTTGATTTTATCAAAGAACTCCGGATCGGTCATGCCTGCAAACTATTACGCGATACAGATCGGCCTATTTTGGATATCTGCTATAATAGTGGCTATAACAGCTGGGCACATTTTAGCAAACAATTTAAGGTGGTGACAAAGGCATCACCGCTAAAATATAGAAAACAGTTTCGTACGGGATAGTGTCTTAAAAAGAAAAGCCATATTCAATGTTGAATATGGCTTTTCTAGTGGAGCTGGAGAGATTCGAACTCTCGTCCAGTCATGGTACTGTATACGCTTTCTACATGTTTAGCTTCTCTTTGATTGTCGAGCGAGGGAAGGTGAGTCGCTTACCTATACCGTACGCCGTAGTTGCTGTTTCTCACAAGTGCTTAGCAACATCACACTTGCCAGTTCTATCGTTCGATGCCCCGAATGTTAAACCAAAGAACAGGATCTAACGGGACAAATAGCTATGTTAAGTCTAACTTAAGCAGCTAAGGCGTAGTTTTCTTCGCCAGTTGTAATTCTGAAAGTTCCGATTAAAGTGCTCTACTAACAACGCACTACATGCTTACATAACCGTCTCCATCCTGTCAATTCCGGTCAACCCCAATTATGTTTTACAAAGATACAGCTTTTTTGATGATAAATCAACACAGACAGCTTTTATTTGGGGAGTACCCTGTTATAAATAGCGGCAAGGTGTCATGTGCTCAAACTGTAGCACGAATAACGAACTGCGCTTGGGCTTCAAACTTAATTGTTGATTAATGATAAATTTCGAAGTAATGGGGCCCGCTGCCGCAAAATTTAAAATGAAATATTGATCTTATTTTCACCCTGAACTGGGTCGTCTTCTTTGGTTGTGAATTTGCTTAAGGTTATTTTCTTTCCACCAATATCACAGACAAATGTATCTGTCCCATCATCAACTATCTTTCCTTTTTCCTGATAGAATGCTTTCACCTTTTCAAAGGAATCGGCTGTAAACAGAAATAGGTCTCCAGCTGGATTATCCGTTTGATCGGTGGAAAAGTTGTAATAGGTGATTTTACCATTGGGATACATGGGAATCAGTTTACAAAGTGCATCCGGAGCGGTTTCGGTAACGGCATCCCTAAAATAATAGTCCATGCCACCTTTGTCGTTCGGAGTACCTTTGGTGGCTGAACTATCTTCCATATAATTGATCAATAATGCCAGGCCGATCAATATGGGGAGACCGATTAAAATGCATTTGAAGAAAAATTTGCGCCGGTTTTTATCGCGTAATAAAAAGTTGATTTCACTCATGGTATGGGCTGTTTGGATTGATCCTAATTTCTATCTTTTTGAAGAATTAATAAATGGTGAATATAGCAAATTCTTTATGATTTGTTGTAGTCAGTTACGTCAATCGCATTATTGAGGTGGAAAGGGATATTTTAAAAACAAAGTAGGGGGTATTGGAGCAGATTTGTATAGTTTGCCATTTAGCTGGACTAGAATTCGGAAATAGGGTTCAATATTGTCTGATGTTTTTAAATTTTATAGTGATCAAAAAAAGGTATGGGAAAATCTTTGGTGACAAATCAGAGCAAATTGGAAGGTAGTCGATATTCCTTGTAATTAGAAAAGAATAAGGTCCAAAATTCGGAATCAGTCCAAACCTTGGACCTTATTTAATCATTATAGGGATTTTCAAAAAATATTATTGCCGTCAATCACAAAGATTGACTTTTGATACTGCCTTTTATTTAAGTAATCCTGCTCGTTTGAGTAGAGGCTCAACAGACGGTTCCTGTCCTCTAAATCGCTTATAGAGCACCATTGGATGTTCTGTACCCCCTTTGGATAAGATATTGTCCTGAAATTTATGGGCAATATCGGCATTGAAAATGCCATTTTGTTTGAAATAATCAAAAGTATCTGCATCCAGTACTTCAGCCCATTTGTAGCTGTAGTAGCCTGATGAGTAACCGCCATTAAAAATATGGGAAAAGGCTGTGCTCATCGCATTCTCTTTCACATCAGGGTATAACTTGGTGGCTTCGAATTGTTCATCTTCGAATGCTTTCAGATCAGCAATGGCACTTGGGTCTTGTCCATGCCAACCCATATCCAACAGGCCAAAGCTTAGTTGGCGCATCGTGGCCATTCCTTCCAGAAAAGATGCGCTCTCACGGATTTTTTCCACCAGTTCCATTGGAATCACTTCTCCGGTTTCATAATGTTTGGCAAACAGTTCCAAGGCTTCTTTTTCGTAACACCAGTTTTCCATTACCTGACTTGGTAACTCAACAAAATCCCAATAGACTGAGGTACCAGATAAGGTTGGATAGATCGTATCTGCAAGCATGCCATGTAGGGCATGACCGAATTCGTGAAATAGGGTTGTTACTTCCTGAAAGGTTAATAGGGAAGGTTTAGTCGCTGTTGGACGTGTGAAATTGCATACGATAGATACATGCGGACGTTCTTGTTTACCATCTTGCACATACTGTGGCTTGAAGGATGTCATCCAGGCACCATTTCGTTTCCCTTTACGTGGAAAGAAATCGGCATAGAAGATCGCTACCAATTCACCATTATCTTTGGTGACTTCAAAAGTCTGAACTTCTTCGTGATAGGTTTCAATGTCGTTGACTTCTTTGAAATTGATACCAAATAGTCGGTGGGCAACCTCAAATGCACCATGCAACACATTTTCGAGCTTAAAATAAGGTTTCAGCTTTTCATCATCCAGATTAAAACGTTCCTGTTTTAGTTTCTCCGCATAGTAAGCGCCATCCCATTTCTCAAGCTGTTCGATACCGTCCAGTTTCTTAGCGAAGGCACCTAATTCAGCAAACTCATGTTGTGCTGCCGGTTTTGCCTTTCCAAGCAGATCGTTCAGAAACTCGGTTACTTTTGTTGGGTTTTGTGCCATGCGCTCAGCTAACACAAAATCTGCATGGGTTGCATAACCTAATAATTTGGCGCGTTCAAAACGTAGTTTTACGATTTTCAATACATTTTGAACGTTGTTGTACTCATTGTCCTGAAAGGCCTTGCGCCCCGCTGCCAGGGTGATCTCCCGACGCAATTCGCGGTTATCGGCATAAGTGACGAAGGGCAGATAACTTGGGAAATCCAAGGTAAATAACCAGCCCTCTTTTTCGTTGGCTTTAGCTAATGCCTGGGCTGCCTCAATGGCTCCCTCTGGAAGTCCCGCCAGATCTTTTTCTTCGCTAACCAGCAGCTGGTAGGCGTTGGTCTCAGCAAGAACATTCTCACCGAATTTTAATTTTAAAAGCGATAGTTCGGCATCAATTGCACGCAACTGTTCTTTCTGCTCATCGTTCAACAGTGCGCCATTGCGGACAAAATCTTTGTAGGATTTTTCCAATAACGTTGTTTGTTCTGTGGTAAGTGACAGTTGATCTTTCTGATCGTAAACCGCTTTTACGCGTTTGAACAAGTCAAAGTTTAGCGTAATGTCATTGCCTAAAGCGGATAATTTAGGGGCGACATCCTGTGCTATCTTTTCGAGTTCATCATTGGTCTCCGCAGAATGGAGGTTGAAAAAGATACTGGACAACCTGTCTAAGGTCTGTCCGGAATAGGACATCGCTGCAATGGTATTGTCAAATGTAGCTGCTTCAGGATTGTTGACAATGGCGTCAACCTCATCTTTTGTCTTTTGAATTGCTGCATCAAATGCAGGGATATAATCTTCGTTTTTTATCTGTGAAAACGGAGCCGTATCGTGCTTCGTTTTGAATTTTTCTGTTAAAATACTCATAAAGGTAAATGTAATAAATATTTGGCTGAAGCGCCAAAATCATTGTGAATTATGTGCTATGGATGATATTTCCCAAAAATGGGTATCTTTGAAGCATGAAATTGAAATCTATTTATCTGCGGATGTTAGCGATCGGACTAGTCCTGATCATGACCATGGAGCTACATGCACAGCAGAACTGTGATTCCCTGAAAAAGGAGGTACCAGCGTTCTGTAAGCTTCTGGATGACGATGCACGGATGGAGTTCCCAAAAGATTATGCTAAAATCGCTAGCTGTATGGAGATTGATTCTGTCACGGAGATGCTGCTTGGCTATGATATGGTCAAGATGCAAGCCTTACAATTGCAAAAGGTAAAAAATAGGCTTTTCACTTATGGTGACTGGATGGATATGGTGGAGGAACTGAAAACGAGCAAGGAATACCGCAATGCCGTCCAGATGATGCAATTGATCCATCATAAGATCAATCGTGCGGACTGGGATCAATTGTTGAAGTTGATGAAAGAGAGTCTGTTACCTAGTCATCTCGAGGCTCTTGAGCTGGATAAGGTAGAAAAAATGCTTTTTGATCCGAAGAATAAGGGAAAGAAATTCATTGAGGTGATGGAGCATATCAAATAAAAGGACCTATTTGAATATACCGTTGTGGAAAATACAGCGGGATTGATACAGCTGGGATTGATAAAAAAATGGGCTATCCAATTTTCTTGGATAGCCCATTCAGTATAGGGTGTATTGATTATGCTAATTTGCCTAATGCTTCTTTGATTCGCTTTAATGCTTCGATCAGACTTTCGTCAGAAGCAGCATAAGATAAACGAATGTAGTTGTCATTACCAAAAGAGTCACCGCCTACGGTTGCGACGTGACCAACATTCAATAAATATAAAGCTAGATCAGATGAATTTTTGATGATATTGCCATCTTGGTCTTTTTTGCCAAAGAAGGATGAAATTTCAGGGAAGAAATAGAAAGCACCTTCTGGAAGATTAGTGCGTACTCCTGGGATATCACTCAATAGATCAAATACCAATTGACGACGACGCGCAAAGGCTTCTTTCATCTTGTTGACTGACTCTAATCCTTGTTCGTATGCAACAATACCTGCACGTTGTGAAATCGAGCAAGTACCTGAAGTTGTCTGGCCCTGCAATTTATCATTTGCTGCCGCGATAGTTTTGTTGGCTGCAATATAACCCAAACGCCAGCCTGTCATTGCAAATGCTTTTGAGAAACCATTGATGATAATAACACGGTCTTTGATGCTGTCAAACTGTGCAATGGATTCGTGTTTGTCCACAAAGTTGATGTGCTCATAGATCTCATCAGATAGAATGAATATCTGTGGATGCTTCTCGAAAACTTGAGCCAATGCAGCTAGTTCATCTTTACTATAAACTGTTCCAGTTGGATTGTTTGGTGAAGAGAACATAAACAGTTTGGTTTTTGGCGTAATAGCCGCTTCCAATTGTGCTGGTGTAATCTTAAAGTTATTTTCGATCTCGGTATTGATAAATACTGATTTTCCTTCTGCTAAAACAACCATCTCTGAGTAGGATACCCAATATGGTGTAGGAATAACTACTTCATCACCTGGATTGATCAATGTTAAGATCACATTAGACAGGGATTGTTTTGCTCCTGTTGAAACAACGATCTGCGAAATATCATAGTCCAGATTATTCTCTGTCTTCAATTTATTCACAATCGCCTGACGCAATTCAGGGTAACCGGGTACTGGCGAATAACGTGTCCAGTTTTCATCCAGGGCCTTCTTTGCTGCATCTTTTACATGTTCAGGCGTGTTAAAATCAGGTTCACCTACGCTAAGGCTAATTACATTAACGCCTTTTGCTGCTAATTCGCGGCCCAACTTGGTCATTTTAAGTGTAGCCGATTCGGACAAATTATTTATCCTGTCTGATAAGTATGATGATGTGCTCATGGTAAGACAAAGATATTATATACGTCGCAAATAATTGTCTTTATTTTTGAAAATTTACAAAGAAAAGGGCTGTTTTTATTGGTGCTTTGGTAACAAAAAGCGCTTGAAGCGATTTAGCCTACAAATATTGACATCTTTGTGCTGTTGATGTGTAAAACTAATCAATTTGATTTGGCGTTATATCTTTACCTTTGTCCTACAAAATACAGGTCATGTCGAGACAAACAAGATTGGTTTTATTATCGCTGTTTACGGGAATAGGCTTAATGATCATTAAGTTTGTTGCCTATTTTTTAACAGATTCCAGCGCCATCTTTACAGATGCTGCCGAGAGTATCGTCAATGTTGTGGCCTCAGGTTTCGCATTTTATAGCATCTACCTTGCTGCACAACCTAAAGATGAAAACCATCCTTATGGACATGGTAAAGTTGAGTTTTTCTCTGTTTTCCTTGAGGGCGGGCTGATCTTTATCGCTGGTGCGATTATTTTGGCAAAAGCCTGTTACAATATCTTTTTCCCGGCAGAAATTACGCATCTCGAACAAGGGATCTATTTGATCGGAATTACCTCGCTGATCAATTTTGCTGTGGGACTTTATATCATGAAAAGAGGACGTGCCTTGGGGTCTATTACCTTGGTGGCAGATGGCAAACATCTGCAGGTGGATGCTTACAGTACAATCGGCTTGATATTGGGTTTACTTCTGATGAAGCTAACGGGATTCCAATGGATCGACGTGGTAATCTCCATTATATTGGGACTTTTTATCTTATTCAATGGCTACAAATTGCTTCGGCAGTCTATCGGTGGCCTGATGGATGAATCGGATACCGAGCTTGTGCAGGATGTGGTGGCTATTTTGGAACGTAACCGTAAGGCGGAGTGGATTGATGTGCATAATCTTCGGGTGCAGCGCTATGGCAACGAACTGCATGTGGATTGCCACCTTACTTTGCCCAGTTACCTTGATTTAGTGAAAGTACACGATGAAATTTCGGCTGTCGATAAGATTGTCAATAAGGAAATGTCTGTGCGAACCGAGTTTTTTGTACATGCAGATCCTTGTCTCCCACAATGTTGCCGTTATTGCCAGGTGACGGACTGTCCAATACGTTCGGAACAATTTAAAGGTAAGATCGCCTGGGATATGGATAAGGTGACCCGCAACCAAAAGCATTTTTCCTACGCGATAGCCGACTAAAAATGAAAATGCTTTTTGCTTGTGGCTCATGTCTATAGCAAATCTTTTCGTCCTACCTTATCCCTCAAACGAAAAATATACTTGATTCTATAAATATGTATAAAAAAAGGTATCTTTGCCTTTTAGCAAAAGAGTTTAAAAATCCTATATGAAGCACATTCGTAATTTCTGTATTATTGCGCATATTGACCATGGCAAAAGTACTTTGGCAGATCGCCTTTTAGAGTATACCAATACCATCAGTCAACGCGAAGCACAGGCACAATTACTTGATAATATGGATTTGGAACGTGAACGTGGTATTACGATCAAGAGTCACGCCATCCAAATGAATTATAAAAAAGATGGTCAGGAATATATCTTGAACCTGATTGATACTCCTGGACACGTTGACTTTTCATATGAAGTATCCCGTTCTATCGCTGCCTGTGAAGGGGCCTTGTTAATTGTGGATGCATCACAGGGGATTCAGGCACAAACAATCTCAAACTTATATTTGGCTTTAGAGCATGACTTGGAAATTATCCCGATCTTAAATAAGATGGATCTTCCGGGGGCGATGCCTGAAGAGGTAAAAGATCAAATCGTCGATTTGATCGGTGGTGAGCGCGATGCAATTATTCCTGCTTCTGGAAAGACCGGTCTTGGGGTTCCGGATATCCTGGAAGCGATCGTTGCGCGGATTCCACATCCTGTAGGTGATGCTGATGCACCACTACAGGCCTTGATTTTCGACTCTGTATTCAACTCATTCCGCGGTATCATGGCCTATTTCAAAGTTGAAAATGGCGAGATCCGCAAAGGGGACAGAGTAAAATTCGTTGCGACTGGCAAAGAGTATTTTGCAGATGAGATCGGTACCTTGAAGCTCAATCAAGTGCCAAAAGAAGTCATCAAGACTGGGGATGTAGGTTATATTATTTCTGGTATCAAGGAAGCTCGTGAAGTGAAAGTGGGGGATACCATTACCCATAAAGACCGCCCTTGCGGTGCGGCAATCCAAGGATTTGAAGAGGTGAAACCAATGGTCTTTGCTGGTATCTATCCTGTGGATACCGAAGACTACGAGGAATTGCGTGAATCAATGCACCGCCTGCAATTAAATGATGCTTCTTTGGTGTTCGAACCGGAGTCTTCAGCAGCTTTAGGTTTTGGTTTCCGTTGTGGTTTCTTGGGTATGCTCCATATGGAGATTATTCAGGAACGCTTGGAAAGAGAGTTTGATATGACGGTAATTACTACCGTGCCCAACGTATCTTATAAAGCCTACATGACAAAGGATAAGGAAGAAGTGATTGTACATAATCCTTCAGACTTGCCCGATCCAAGTAAGTTGGATTCGATTGAAGAACCTTATATCAAAGCAAATATTATTACGAAATCGGATTTTGTGGGACCGATTATGTCTTTGTGTATTCAAAAACGTGGTACAATCATGAATCAGCATTACCTGACTTCGGATCGTGTGGAGTTGGTTTTTGAGATGCCAATGGGTGAGATTGTATTTGACTTCTATGACAAGTTGAAAACTATTTCCAAAGGTTACGCTTCATTTGACTATCATCAGATCGGTTACCGTACTTCGGATTTGGTTAAATTGGATATCCGATTGAACGATGAACCTGTGGATGCTTTGTCTTCTTTGATTCACCGAAGCAATGCCTATGATTTTGGTAAGAAAATCTGTGAGAAACTGAAAGAACTTCTACCTCGCCAGCAATTTGAGATCCGTATCCAGGCTTCTATCGGGGCGAAGATCATCGCACGTGAAACGATCTCCGCTTTGCGTAAGGATGTAACCGCAAAATGTTATGGTGGTGATATCTCGCGTAAACGTAAATTGTTGGAAAAACAGAAAAAAGGTAAAAAACGCATGCGTCAGGTTGGGAACGTAGAAATTCCGCAATCTGCATTTATGGCGGTATTGAAATTGGATTAATAACATTTTAAATTATACAAAATAAAGGAGCTCTTGGGCTCCTTTTAAATACAATCAAATCTCCTAAACATGAATCTATTAGATGGTAAACTAGTTTCCGAAAAAATCAAAGAACAAATTGCGTTGGACGCGGCTGAATTTACAACGCAAACTGGCCGTAAACCGCATTTGGTGGCTATCCTTGTTGGTAATGATGGTGGTAGTGAGACCTATGTAGCCAGCAAAATGCGCAATTGTCAATTGGTCGGCTTTGAATCTACAAATATCCGTTACGATGAAAGTATCAGCGAAGAGGAATTGATCGCTAAGGTCAAAGAAATCAACAAAGATGATACGATCGACGGTCTGATCGTTCAATTGCCTTTACCAAAACATATTGACCCGGACAAAGTTACCGAAGCAATTGATTATCGCAAAGATGTGGATGGATTTCACCCGATCAACTTGGGTCGTATGCAGCGTAATCTTCCTTGTTTTATCCCAGCGACGCCTTATGGTATTATGTTGATGCTTGATTATTACAAGATCGAGACAGCGGGTAAACATGCAGTGGTGGTAGGCCGAAGCAATATTGTTGGTTCGCCGATGAGCATCTTATTGGCTCGTAATGCCAATCCTGGAAACTGTACTGTTACGTTAACACATAGTCGTACGAAAGATCTTAAAACTGAGGTCTTGCGTGGTGATATCGTCGTGGCTGCTATCGGTAGAAAGAATTTTGTTACTGCAGATATGGTCAAAGAGGGGGCTGTGGTAATTGATGTGGGTATCAATAGAGAAACATCTACTGAAACTAAATCTGGGTTTAAATTATATGGTGACGTGGACTTTGAGCATGTCGCACCTAAAGCTTCCTGGATTACTCCGGTACCGGGCGGTGTGGGTTTAATGACCATCGTTGGATTATTGAAAAATACATTGGAAGCGGCGAAGGGAACAATTTACCCAAAACAATAAGTTTTTCTATTTGGCATAGAAGTTGTAAATTGAAGACTAGTTAATCATATAATTACAAACTTACATGAAAACATCATGCAGTTGATAGGCTCCAAAAAGGATAAATATAAGCTCTTGATGACTTCTTGCCATTAAAAAACAAATATTCTAATGAAAAAAATTGCACTTTTAGCAGTAGTAGCGGGAGCATTGGTAATGTCTTCTTGCAATAATTCGGAGAAGAAAGCGTCAGACACTACAGATACTGCACAAACAGTAGGTGAGCATGTAGATGCAGCAATAGCAGATTTAAAGAACACCGAAGAAACTGCGCGTTTGAAAGCTGAGGAAGCTAAGAAGGCTTTAGATGAAGCAATCGCCAAAGGTGATAAGGCTGCAGAAGAGAAGGCTCGTGCAGCTTCGGAAGAGGCTAACACAGCTTGGGAGAAAACTAAAACTGCATTGCGTGATGCTGGTCAGGACGTAAAAGAAGGTTTGAAAGACGCGAAAGATGCTACGGTAGATGCAGCGAATAAAGCCGCCGATAAAACTAAGGATGTAGCAAAAGATGTAGCGGATGGTACTAAAAAAGTGGCTGGTGATGTTGCTGATGGTACTAAAAAGGTCGCTAAGGATGTTGCTTCCGGTACAAAAGAAGCTGCAAAAGATGTGAAAGATGCTTTTAAAAAGTAAATGAGAATAGTGGCCGCAAAGCCAGAAATGGTAGTGATGCGTTGAAAAACTAATTCGCTTACTTAAACATAAAAAACGGAGACTGTTTCAGCCTCCGTTTTTTATGTTCTTTTATTTGTGTTGACAGTCATTAATGATCAGCTTTTGGAGCGGATATCACCGCGATGTACCAGCATGGGAGGGACGCTAATCGTCGTTACAGCAGCATATCCAATATTATTATCAGGCCTACAACTATGCTGCCATTTGGATCAAATTTAGCGCTGCCGAAGGCCTATATCATCGTTGTGCTGCGGTGCAGGCAGGCTTAATCAATCGGAGTAAACAAATTATTTGCCGTAGTAATCCCACAGTAATTTGGAGAGATTGCGTGTCAATACTTCTGCAGCATTGGTTTTACCCCAGCTCTTATCCTGATTGTTTTTGGTGAATATACTGAATACATAGTCTCCCTTAGGTGCATTGACCAAAATAACTTCGTTACGTACATCATCCAAGGAACCAGTTTTAGAGGCTGCCTTGACTGTAGCAGGAATCTGGGAAAGCGCTCTTTCATCATAGAACATATTGCCCAGAAAACGATACATCCGATCCGAAGATTTTACTGAGACTACTTTTCCCTGACGGATCAAAGTTAGGAGATCTGCCATCTCCTTGGCTGTCGTCTGTCCCCAACCGTATTTTTCCCAATCAGCTTTTCTTCCTTCGGTTTGTGAATTGACACGGGTATGCTGTAATTGAAGGTCGCTCATCAACTTGTTGATTGCTATTCCACCACCAGCAAGCTTTTGATTCCAGATGCTTGTTACATTGTCACTATAGGACAGCATGAGAGCGACGAGTGTTTTGAGATCAACTTTGCTGCTGTCCTTAAAAAATTGCATCAGACCCGAGCCACCATACTTTTGACTTTCACGATAGACATACTCTTGGTCCAATTGCAGCTGTCCTTTTTCAATTTTATCAAAGACGCCCACTAAAATTGGGATCTTGACAACGCTTGCTGTAGGAAAGATACTATCGGCTCCGATGTTGACTTCCTTGTGTTTCTTTAGGTCATGCACATAAATACCTACTTCTCCCTGAAAACCCTGAATAAGCTGTTTTATCTGTTTTTCCAGTTTTTTATCTGTACTTCGTTTTTGCCCGAAAGAATACAAAGACAGGAATAGTAACGTAAATGATAGGAAAATTTTACTCATAGTCAGGTCTTTATCTGTATTAAATGTGGTGGATAATCGTTATTTTTATTGTTTAATGGGCTTAAGTTATGAAATATCCATGATTGGAAAGCACAAACACTGATGAAAATAACCTGGATATTCCATATAGCCTTTCAAAGACAGATTATTTGCATATGAAATTATTTATGATTTTGATCGGTTGTAAACCGAAAAATAGACGTACAGAACAGCATGATATCTTTTTTGGAATCGGTAATGAACTGAAGGATTTTATAGACCCAATTAAAGATTTCTGGCCTGATGCCGATGGTAAAATTCATATTGATGCTTACCGTGTAGTTAATAAAATCGGAGAGTATGAAATTAAGGTGGTAGAAAAAAATAATTCTACAGTGTCGGATACTGAGTTGAAATTATTTTTTGTCAACCTGGGGGGCTATAAGCCAAATGAGTTTGATGAATTTCATTATAAGGAACTGATTGTTGCCCCCAATTTGGCTAAAGCTACAGAGAAGGCCAAACGCACCGTTTTTTGGAAGCACCATAGCACAGCTCATATTGATGATAAATATGGGTTGGATGTGGATGATATTTATGAAATAGAAGATCTGTTGCTTGATGCGGATAAAATAAAATATCATATTCAGATTGTTCCCAAAACCGGGTTGAAAGAAGATGTAATTGCAAATGGCTATTTTAAGTTGAGCGCATTATAGCTTATTTGGTAGGCGAATTCAATAACACATGATAATTAGATATAAACAAATCGGGCTTCTTAAAAAAGAAGCCCGATTTGTTTATATGGAGACAAGTTTCAATAGATCGTGTTTGTCTCTATTATTCTATACCTTGTTGATCTCGGTGTTGTTTGCGGATAACACTATGCTTTTTACCGTAGACGAAGTAAATCAATAGACCTAGGGCCAACCAGATTGCCAGACGTTCCCAACTTTCGATAGGTAGTGAGGCCATCATCAGTACACAGACAATGATACCCATAACTGGAACAAAAGGAACTAGAGGTGTTTTGAATGGACGTTCTAGGTTGGGATCGGTTTTGCGGAGTACCAATATACCTACACAAACCAATGTAAAGGCAAATAAGGTACCTATACTCACCATGTGACCAAGGTCGGAAACAGGAACAAATCCAGCGAAGATACTTACGAATACCATAAAGATTGCATTTGTTTTCCAAGGAGTCTGTCTTTTGGAAAGATCAGAAAATATTTTTGGAAGCAAGCCATCTTTACTCATGGAATAGAATACCCGGCTTTGTCCGAGTAACATGACAAGAATAACAGATGTATAACCTGCAATAATCGTAATAATTAATGCTGTATTCAGAAAATGATATCCTGTTTTCGCAAATGCTGTAGCTACTGGTTTGGCATCGCCTTTAAACATGGTATAATTTTCAATACCTGTCATTACATAAGAGAACAATACATAAAGAAGGGTACAGATAATTAATGATCCGATGATACCAATTGGCATTCCTTTTTTCGGATTTTTCGCCTCTTGAGCAGCCGTACTTACAGCATCAAAACCAATAAAAGCAAAGAATACAACACCTGCTGCACGCAATACACCGCTGATTCCGAAATGACCGAAGTCATCGCTCTTTAGAAAAGCCCAAAAGCCTTGCTGTCCATTTTTGACCATTTCCTCACCAGCATTTACCGGGATAAAAGGATCGTGGTTTGCAGGGTTGATAAAGCTCCATCCCAACGCAATAAAAATCAATACAACGCCTACTTTTAGGATCACTAGGATATTGTTTACGCGTGATGATTCCTGTGTTCCACGCATTAATAGCAGCGAAAGCAAGCATACGATAATGATGGCTGGTAAATTAACCATACCACCTTCCCAGGGGCCTTTTAGCAGTGCGTCGGGTAGATGGATGTGGAAAATCATCAGGAGCTGATTAAAGTATTGCGACCAACTGACGGCTACAGTAGCACCCGCTAGTGCGTACTCTAATACAAGGTCCCATCCGATGATCCAGGCAACGAACTCACCCATAGTTGCATAAGAATAGGTGTAGGCGCTTCCAGCGACCGGAATCATGGATGCAAATTCGGCATAACAGAGACCAGCAAAAGCACAACCAACGGCAGCGATAATAAAAGATAGGATAACAGCGGGACCAGCATTCTCTGCAGCTGCAATTCCGGTTAGGGAAAATAGTCCTGCTCCAATGATAGCTCCAACGCCTAGCGCAATTAATCCGCCACTTGTTAATGTTCGTTTCAGTGTATGTTCACCATTTTCATTTGCCTCAGCAATCAGTTTAGGAATCGATTTTTTAAATAGCATAGGATTAATTCTTTTTCGATTATTTAGCTTTTTAATTGTTTAATTAATGTCAAATATAAATGATATCAACGACAAAAGGGAAGATTGCGCTTCCCTTTTGTAATAAAAATTTGTATAAAATCTAAATCAAACGATTGTAGCACGATTAGTAGGCAGCTGTAAAACGTTTGTTTGTAAACTGTTTGTTCTCGATCTCGTCCACGATGGCAACGGCAAGATCTTCAACTGATAGTCTCGAACGCCCTTCTTGATCAAATACCGGCGCATCCAAACCCGTGCGATAATTGCCCGTGCGTGTACCGCCAGCATGCGGATTCATCTCTATGGCGGGGCTGATCATCGTCCAGTTCAGCTGTTCTTCCTTGCGAATGGTATCAAGATAATCTGCTGCTGCCAAAGCTCCAGGTTTGATTTCCTGAGGGAAATCTGGTGAATCGACCAGACGATTGCCATCAATTAATAAGCTTCCAGCTCCACCAACAACAATAAATCGTCTAACGCCCGCATCTTTAACGGCTTGTTGAATAGCTAAAGCACCTTGGGTAAAATCTTCGTAAAGGTTAGGGTTAGTCCAGCCCGCATTAAATGCTGAAATAACTACATCAACGCCTGTTAAAGCGTTTACCAACTGTTCATGATTGTTGATGTCAACCTGTACTTTCGTTATTTTGTCGTTCGATGGAATGCTATCTGTATGACGAGCTAGTGCTACGACCTGGTAGTTGCGGTCAACCAATTCTTTGACAAGATGTGTTCCTACGTATCCTGTGGATCCAATTACTGCTACTTTCATGTGTGTTTTTAATTAAATGTTTTACTGAAATCAACCAGCGTCATTTTTCCCAAACGCGCTACAATATCAATGTCGACTTCCTGATAAAGATCCTGCAATTTGGCATTGATGTTTTTACCTACAATACAAGCTGGGTTGGGATTGTTAAATTTACCCGATAGCTCATTTTGTTTTGTACTTTGATAGATGTCTGCAAGGCTGATGCGCTCTTTTTCCTTGTTTATGCGAATCCCTCCACCTTTGCCCTCTTTACTGACTAATAGAGCTGCGGCTTTCAGCGAAGCGATCTCCTTGCGGACTACAACGGCATTTACCTGGATGCTTGACGCGATGTATTCGGAAGAGAGCCACTGTTCGGACTCTTCCAATTGTGCTAGGACCATAATATGTAAAGCTGTTGCAAATCTCAAGTTGTGTAACATCCTGTTGCTGATTTTTTAATTTTGATAACACAAAGGTAATGCAAAAGGTTTTAAACTGAAATAAAAAATATTACAGTTTAAAACCTTCTGACAATCACATGATAAAAAGTATCGTTTTTTATTTTTTCTCGTTAAATTTCTTGTAACTATCCATGATATAGACCCGCAGTGTTTCTATGCTGCTGTTTTGGATAAACTGATATGAAGGTCTAAATCTTTCTTTAAATAATGCTAGTTCGGAAGCGTTTAGAGGCGTCAGCTCTTTGATAAGATTATCAGTAAACTTCCGGTCAACGGCTCTTTTTTCCATTTCCGCTACGAGAAGTTTGTAGTTTGAGCGTGCCTGTTTACCTTCCTTGCCAAATATGCGACTGGGAGAGATACGGATCCCGCCGCGGTTTTTGCTAGCATCCGAATATTTTCCGGCTTCTTTTTCCCGTTGAATTTCAGCTGCAAGTCTACTGTCAGTCATCCGTTCGACGACAACCTGACTCAATTCAATAGGTGTATTTATTCTGTTCAAATAGATTCTCCGTAGACTTGTATCATAAATAAATACAGTATCTTGTTCATATCCGTTGGCTTTGATCAATAAGAGATCATTGATATTGGCATCGATGGCAAATGATCCATCCCTGTTGGTCTGAACTTCTACTTTGCTCCGTAAATTCTGGATCTGCGCAGCTTCTATCTTTTCTCCGCTGACAAGCTCCATAATAATACCTTTGGTTTTTTCCTGTGCAAATAGTTGTCCGGAGACCAACGTAATCAATAAGCAGCTTAGAATCGTTTGTATTACTTTCATGGGGATATATATATTATACATAAATGAGCTTGTTACCTTCCGTTTTTATTCGTTTATCGCAATGAAACCATGATGAATAATTTTTTGATCATAATGGTTTCATTGCAGAGAATTTCCTTATCAAAAATAACGAATAGATTTTGAATTATCGCGCTAATTTGCCTTCCATGTATTATTGTCCGGATTCTTGTCTGGCATCACGTCATCGGGATCTAGCTGAACAGACTGTAAAGCTTCGTTTGTCGCAATTTTAAATTGCCATACATTGTTTCTTTCCCAGATTTCCACGGGTAGTTTTTTTCTTATTTTTTTGCCCGATACGGTGGTTGCCTCCACGATAATAGGCATTGGCAATTTTTCCAGATTTTCCACAGTTACCAGTGCGCCGAGCATAGGCTGATTGTTGACATAGGAAACAGCCTTGATCGCCTGATCCATTTGCCAGTTGTTGACAAACCATCCCCGCCAAAACCAATTGAGGTTTTCACCAGCTCCGTTTTCGATCGCTTTAAAGAAATCTTCTGGTGTCGGGTGTTTAAAAGCCCACTCCTGGATGTATTTTTTAAAGGCGTAATCGAAGCGCTCTTTGCCGATAATCTCATTACGCAATAATTTTAGTCCATAGGCTGGTTTGTAATATACAAGGGCACCGATATTACGCTCTTTCATATTTTGCGGTGTACTCATAATCGGCTCGAGATTCTGTGATGTGAAAATATACGAGCGGCTAGCCTGAGGACGATGATATTCACCTTTATTGAATTCTTGTGTCGCTAACTCATTGATAAAAGTATTGAAGCCTTCATCCATCCAGCCATGTTCACGTTCGTTGGACGCGACAATCATTGGGAACCAGTTGTGTCCAAACTCGTGATTGGTCACCCCCCAGAGTGAGCCTGCCTTGGCTTGATTGCCACAGAATGACAGGGCAGGATATTCCATACCACCTACGTTGGATGCAACATTTACGGCTACAGGATAGGGGTATTCAAACCAGTTTTTGGAATAAATTTCGATGGCAGCTTTGGTGTATTCTGTTGAACGCTCCCAAGCATTGTTGCTGTTACTTTCTACAGGATAAGCTGACAGCGCAAGAGCCTTTTTGCCACTTGGTAGATTGATCTTGGCGCCATCTAATATAAAGGCAGTAGAGGATGCCCATGCGATATCCTGTGCATTGTTGAGTTGATATTTCCAGGTCAACGCTTTTTTGCTTGGTCTGGAACTTTTTGCGGTCACTTCTTCCGCTGAGCGAATCAATACCGTTTCATCACTGCGTAACGCCAGTTGATATCGTTTGAATTGGTCTGCTGTAAATACCTCCTGTGGATTTAAGAGCTCGCCTCCTAGAACAACGATATGATTAGCAGGCGCTGTGATCTCTACCTGATAATTGCCAAATTCGCGATAGAATTCCCCCGGTCCTGTGTAAGGCAGGGTATTCCATCCTCTAATGTCGTCATATACGCAGAGTCTGGGAAACCATTGCGCAATAGCATAGATTTTTCCATTTTTGGTGTCAAGGATACCCGTACGGTCAGCACCATATTGTGGCACGGTATATTGGTAAGTAATCTTGAATGTAATTTTTCCACCCTTACTCTTCAGCGCGGCAGGTAGCCGCAGCTGCATACGTGTATCATCAATAATATGCTCTATGGTTTTTCCATTGACATCGGTGACAGATTGGATCTGGTAACCGCCATCAAATTTTGAGTTTCCATCACCATATCGGCTATTGGTCAACGGAGAAATCAACTGACCACGGCCATGTTGTGAAAACATATTTTGGTCTAATTGAAGCCAAAGGTAATCCATATTATCAGGACTGTTGTTACTATAGGTAATCTCCACTGCACCAGTTACCTGATCATTTTGGTCGTTTAGTGATGCCTGTATCTTGTAGTCCGCAGCATTTTGCCAATATCCGGGCCCGGGCTTACCGGCCGCAGAACGATAATCATTTCCATTGTTCTTGAAAAATAATGGTGCAAAAGCTTCTGTATAACTATAGTTGGATGTTTTTTCCTGGGAAAAGGACGGAAAAGCATAGCTCAAAGCAACAAGGCTCAAAGAAGCCAATGCAAGTCTTTTCATCATATCTGTTCGTATTAAATTATGTTTATTGGTCACAATATACAATGAAAAGTACATAAGGCAAAAAAAAGCTCCTTTTTAAGGAGCTTGTAACAATTATTTTAAGTTGCTGTTATAGTCGTCTTCACTGAATCCGAGTAGGATACCCTTACCGTGTTCGATCACAGGGCGTTTGATCATACTGGTGTGTACCTTTAATACATTATTGGCACTGTTTGCGTCAATGACCCCCGCTTGTTCCTCTGCGGTCAGTTTCTTCCAGGTAGTACCCTTTTTGTTGACCAGTGATTGCCAGTCAACCTTTTTCTCCCATTCTTGTAGTTTTTCATCACTGACACCTTCCTTTTTGAAGTCATGAAATTGATAGGCAATCTGATTGTCTTCTAACCATGTCAAGGCTTTTTTTACTGTGTTACAATTTTTGATACCGTATACCTGTAGCATAATGATTACAATATTAGTGAGCTCAAATTTAAATAATCCATGATGTATTTCATGCCTTATCAGACCTGTTTTTTTGTTGAATAGTTAGACAGTGTCGGGAGTTTGTGAGCCTTTGCATGTCAATCTATCTGATTTGGCTTGAATTGGCCTTGCTGGATAAACTACATCTTGGATGACGAACAACTGCCTGCTTTATCACCGTACAAGGATTATGGTAACAAATATTTGATAGTGTATTTAGTACACTTTAAAAATTAGGAAGTGATAATTATTTTTAATAATTTAGTAGCTTCAAGAGTTAATAAAGATTAAAATAAATCAATAACAGTAATATGAGCCTAAAAGATTTTAAAGGTGTATTGACGGGAGATCAAGTACAAGAGTTGTTTGAAGTTGCAAAGAAACACAAATTTGCTTTGCCTGCGGTAAACATTATCGGAACAAATTCTATCAATGCGGTAATGGAAACTGCTAAAGCAGTAAACTCTCCTGTAATTATTCAATTGTCAAATGGTGGTGCACAATTCTATGCGGGTAAAACATTAAATAATGACAACTTGCAAGCTTGTGTATTGGGTGCGGTATCTGCAGCACAACACGTGCATTTATTGGCAGAGCACTACGGTGTTGCGGTAATTTTGCACACCGATCACGCTGCTAAAAAACTTTTACCTTGGATCGACGGTTTGTTGGACGCTGGTGAGAAATTCTTCGCACAACATGGTAAACCATTGTTCTCTTCACATATGTTGGATCTATCTGAAGAACCAATCGAAGAGAATATCGAAATTTCTGCAAAATACTTAGCGCGCATGAAACCACTAGGTATGACAGTAGAGATCGAATTAGGTGTTACAGGTGGAGAAGAAGATGGTGTTGACAACTCAGATGTGGACAGCTCTAAATTATATACACAGCCAGAAGAGGTTGCTTACGCATACGAAGAATTGTCTAAAGTATCTGACAAATTTACAGTTGCTGCAGCATTCGGTAACGTACATGGTGTTTACAAACCAGGTAATGTAAAATTACAACCTGTGATCTTACACAATTCTCAAGAATATATCCGCGAAAAATACAAGCTTGCTGCTGAAAAACCAGTGAACTTTGTATTCCACGGTGGATCTGGTTCTTCTCCAGAGGAAATTGCTGAGGCGATCTCTTATGGTGCAATCAAAATGAACATCGATACAGATATGCAATGGGCATTTTGGGATGGTGTAAGAGGTTACGAAGCTAAAAACCACGATTATTTGCAAGGACAGATCGGAAACCCTGAAGGTGCAGATTCTCCAAACAAGAAATATTACGATCCACGTGTATGGTTACGTAAAGGTGAAGAGACATTTGTTGCTCGCTTGAAAGAGGCGTTTGCTGATTTAAATGCAGTAGACGTAAACAGCAAACTGTAAGCGGAACAAAGTATATGATAATATGAGGTGTCCTGGATTACAGGACACCTTTTTTTGTCAAAATAGGTTAAAAAAAGGGCTTAATAGTGATGATTGGCGTGTTTTTTGACATTAAGAAATTCGAATAAGTCAGAATGAATATGCAATCCCTGTGGGCAATATAAGTCACGCTACGGCGGAGAAGTATATCAAAAAGGTGGAAATATAGATAAAACAGCTATGAAATTTTTAGGAATCAGTGCATTTCTTTTATTAATGACCCAAGTCGGTTTCGGACAGGCGAAACAAAATGTAGGCGATTTTAGTTCAGTTGTCGCTACAGATAAAATACAGGTAGAGCTGATCAAATCCAATGAATCCCTGGTGACCTTTGAAGGGCAAAACCACGAGAATGTAAAGGTAGTCAATACAAATGGTGCCTTGGCTCTAAAAATGAATACCTTAAATATGTTGCAGGGAGGGAATATCTCTGTAAAAGTGTATTATAAAAGCTTGAAAAATATAGAGGCTAAGAAAGGGGCTAAGGTATTTGCTACATCAAATAATGTCGTGTCATCTGACCAGCTAAAACTCTATGCATCGGAGGGTGGGTTGGTGGACCTCTATGCTGATGCGAAAAATGCTGAGGTGAAAGTGACCTCCGGAGCGACGATAGCACTCTATGGTAAAGCAGATAGACAGGAGGTTATCTCAAATTTTGGTGGTAAATATGAGGGGAAAGATTTTAAAACGAAAACCACGATCGTCACAGTGAACGGCGGCGGAAAAGCGGAAGTCAATGTGGTCGATTCTATTGAAACGAAAACGCGTGGTGGCGGCACAATCGATGTGTATGGCAAGCCAGAACAGCGCGTAGAAAAGAAAATGGCGGGCGGAACAGTCAACTTCAAATAAGAAACTGTCTTGATTTTGTCAATTTTGATCGTGCGTATTTTTGATCAAAATTGACAAAATTTGAAGAAAGTTTAAGTTAAAAGATCAAATAAAAGGTTTTAGACTAAGATTTTCCTAACTATGTGTTTAACCTTTTTGTTGAAAAGGTCAAATATTTTGTTTTTCTAGTCTTGAACCTTCTTCATTTGTGCTTAAAATACGTATTTTTGTGAGGGAATAATAAAAATAGTATTATGGCAAAGCGTAATTATGTTTCAAATTCTACGGAATCTACGCGCATGTTCAAAAATGACTTTTTGGAGTCTTTGACGAAAGTGCACTGGAGTGTACCTTTGATTTTCTATGTACCCGTAGTTGTTTTCTTTTCGTATAAAGCTCTGGTTTGGGGAGAAGTTTCCCTAATGACATATCTTGGGTACTTTGTTTTTGGTTTGGCATTTTGGACAGCATTTGAATATGCACTCCACCGCTGGGTATTCCACTTTCATCCGACCTCAGAGTGGGGGAAACGGATCGCTTTCATTTTTCACGGTGTACATCATGACTATCCAAGAGACCGGATGCGCTTGGTGATGCCTTTATCGGCAAGTATCCCTTTGGCAGCGCTGGTATATTTTGGATTTACATTGTTCTTTTCAAATGAGTTTATCCTGGCTTGCTTTTTCTCCGGATTTATGATTGGATACCTGATCTATGATGAATGTCACTATGCCATGCACCATGCGAACTTTAAGAGTGGAATTTTCAAACGCATTAAACAGCATCATATGTTACATCACTATTCGGATCCTGAAAAAGGATTCGGTGTGAGCTCGTCATTATGGGATGAAATATTACGTTCAGGTTTCGAAGAAAAAGAGCCCAAAAAAGAAACATCGACACTAAAAGAAGAAAAAGCATAATGCTTTTCTATTCTAAATAAGAAAGCCTTTGGAGTAATTCCAGAGGCTTTTTTTGTGGGCAATATTTATTAGTAGACGAATTTGAATTTTAAAATGCGAACTAAAAGAGTGTGCTTTTTTTGATTTATTCAAGGTACAATTATTTGAACGCGAATAATAAATAAAATTTAGGCGATATGAAGAGGATTAGCTATACTTTAAAACAAAAGACCGCAAAGTATTATTTTGTCTATAGATAGCTACAAATAGAAATGATCTGATAGGGGATTATCTATGTAATACCCCTTCAATAAATCTCATTGCTGTGCTGGTTATAAGTTTGCTTCGGGTAGCTATCCGCTAAAACAATAAATAATAGGAGTAATGGTAAAATTATTTTTAGTCCGTCACGGACAATCGCAATGGAATCTTGAGAACCGTTTTACCGGTTGGCAAAATATTGATATCACAGCCTTGGGACAACAGGAAGCGCGACAAGCTGGGAAAGCGTTAATGAATGAATCAATCGATATCGCGTTTACTTCTACACTAATTCGTGCCCAGCATACTTTGCAAATTATTCTTGAGGAAATCGGAAAGCCCAATATTCCGATTATCGTTGATGCTGCACTGAACGAGCGGAGCTACGGAAACTTAGAAGGACTAAATAAGGATGAAACCGCTGAAAAATATGGTGTGGAACAAGTCCATATCTGGCGAAGATCTTTTGATGTAGCTCCTCCGGGCGGTGAAAGCTTAAAAGATACCTACGATCGAGTGATACCGTATTTTGAGAATTTCATACAGCCAGAGTTGGACGCAGGTAAAAATGTTCTTATTGTCGCACATGGTAACAGTTTAAGAGCGCTCATTATGTATCTGGAACATCTCACCCCGGCACAGATCCTTGAGCGAGAAATAGCTACTGGAGATCCCATCACTTATCAATGGGATCACAATAATAAAATCATATAATAGTCGGATTTTGTCGCTAAGGTTTAGTTCGAATAGACTGAACTGTTTGCAAACAATCAGCACGGTATATGGACAGGCATCATCGGTCAAAAGATTAGGCAAAAAAGTACCAAACTTTTGTTACGAGGAAGCATACAATCAGGCCATAAAATACGGGTAGCAATGTCGCTACAGCGGTCCATTTGCGACTTCCTGTTTCCTTATAAATAGTGTATATTGTCGTGCTGCAGGGATTGTGTAGGAGACTGAATAGCATCAAATTAATGGCGGTCAATGTTGTCCACCCACCCGCATGTAATAGGGTGGAGACCTCATTTGCTGAGCCTTCAAACAATACACCTGTACCAGCTCCGGTACTCCCTACCGTGAGCGCAGTTAACATGAGTATGGTCGGGATAACAATTTCATTCGCTGGAATGGCAACGATATAAGCCAATAAAATAACACCATTTAGACCTATAAATAAGCCCATCGGGTCGAGGCCATGAATGAGCCAGAGCGCTATATTTTGATCAGCGATATGAATGTTGCAGATCAACCAAATAATTGCACCAGCGGGTGCAGCAAAAATGATAGCCCGCCATAAGACGATCAATGTGCGGTCTATAAATGAGCTGTATAATGTCTGAAAGAATCTCGGCGGGCGATAAGGAGGGAGTTCCAACGTAAAAAAGGAGGATTCTCCCTTGAGCAATGTTTTTGACAATAGCCAGGAGGTGAAAAATGTAAATGCAATACCAAGTATCGCAATGAAAATTACAGCAAACATGGCCACGGAACCAGACCATTTGGCAGGAACTAAAATACCTAAAAAAAGACTTGCGATCAAAATCTGTGTGGGCCATCTTCCATTGCACAGCGAGAAGTTATTGGTGATGATGGCAATTAATTTTTCACGTGGACTGTTGATGATCCTTGTCGCAACAACGCCGGCAGCATTACAGCCAAAGCCCATACTCATGGTTAGTGCTTGTTTGCCATGAGCACCGGCCTTTTTGAATATCCGGTCTAGATTGAATGCAACCCTAGGGAGGTACCCAAAATCTTCCAACAATGTAAATAATGGAAAGAAGATCGCCATCGGTGGCAGCATGACCGATACGACCCAGGCAGTAGCCAGATAGATCCCGTCAATCAGAAACCCACCTAGCCAAACAGGAATACCCATGTCCGTTGACGTATCTTTTAAAAACGGATAAACATGATCGAGCAATAGTGTTGACAGCATTTGTGAAGGATAATTTGCCCCTGTGATGGTGAGCCAAAGAATCAATCCGAGCAGCATAAACATAATCGGAAATCCCCAGATACGGTGGGTGACGATATGATCGATACTGCGGTCCACTCGAAATGAATAGCTGTCCGAATCTGTAGAAACATGTTCTTTTACCAGTTTGCTCGCTTTTGCATAGATCGCTTCAACCAGCTCATTTCGATAATTATCTCCTAGTTTAAACCGATATGCTGTGGCGTGATGCAATATGGGGGCTAAGTTTTCACTGTCAATGGAATTGGATAGTTGTCCTTTTTGTAAGGCATCAATAATGCTTTTATCATCTTCGATCAGACGCATGGCCAGCCAATTCGTGTTGGTTAGCGTGCTGTCCAGCGTGTGGAGATAGTTGGCTATTGTCGCAACAGCGGTGCCGGTTTGCTTTGTCAACTGAAAAGAGGTTGTTTTTGTGGGGAGGAAACTACCGTTAGCCACTTGATGAATGGCCGCCAGGAGGTCTGAAAGGCCTTCTTTAGTGCGGGCGCTGGTGGAAATAACGGGGATACCGAGATCCTTTGATAGGGTTCGTACATCAATCTCTATCCGATGACGTCGTGCCTCATCCATCAAGTTGAGACATAAGACCGCTTTGTTGCTAATTTCGAGGATTTGAAGAACTAGACTGAAATTGCGTTGCAACCTGCTGGCGTCGACAACAATGACAGTGACATCGGGTTGGCCAAATAGGATAAAATCTCGGGCGACTTCTTCATCTTCGGATGTAGAAAGTAAGGAGTAGGTACCGGGAAGATCAATGATTTTAAATTTATCGCCTTTATGTGAATAACTTCCTTCAGCTCGCGTAACAGTTTTGCCTGGCCAGTTTCCAGTATGCTGTTTTAATCCAGTTAGCGCGTTAAAAATGGAACTTTTGCCTGTATTGGGATTTCCCGCTAAAGCAACAGTGTAGGTGGAATTTCCCGAATTTGCTCCCCATTGCTTTAGATCCGAAGTGGGATTCAGCTGGCAGGTTTCGCATGCTGTATGTTTTTTCATCGTCATCTATTTATGGGTAATTAATACCTGTAACGAATCCTCTTTACGAAGTGAAATCAGGGTGCCGTGTATATTATAGGCGATCGGATCACCTAGGGGACTTATATTCTGGATGCTTATTTCAGCGCCCCTGACAAAACCTAGATCAAGCAAGCGCTGTCGGATTTCCTGGCGACAATCTGTCGCTATTCCCGCGATGCTTGCAAGCTCTCCTTTTTTTAATAACCCCAATGTGATTACCTGATTGTTTATCATTACTTATTTTGTTTTTAGTTTTACTAAATTATAAAATTAGATTAGACTAACAAAATATGGTGTTATATTTTAGTCAAAAGATGCAAATGGGTGATGTGTCGAAGAGGTTTTTGGGCTATTAGAAAAAAATGGGAGTCCTATGTTCAGACTCCTGGGAAGTATGGATGGGTGACCCGAAAATACAGAGAGTTATTATTAAGAAATGGGGCGTACAAGTAGTGTAGCGGTTACTTTACTACTGAGTACTGCTGAAGTTCGATCGCCATAACTGACTGTTATACTGTTGTCGAATGGCTCAATGGAAAGGATGGTTAATGTTGTGCCCAATTCGAGATCTTTGGCGCTCAGGTATTGTAACAATTCTTTGGAAGAGGGTTGTACAGCCATTAACGTCACTACATCTCCAGTTTTGCATGTATCGAGAAAGATATAGCTTTCCGAACGCATGACACCATTATGATCAGGAATCGGCGAGCCATGGGGGTCTACTGTCGGGTAACCCAATAATTGATCCATCTTGGTGAAAAATTCAGGTGAATGGATGTGCTCAATCTGTTCCGCGATTTGGTGAACCTCGTCCCATGCAAAACCCATTTTTTCAACGAGATACATTTCGGTAAGTCGATGTTTGCGAATGATAAGCGCAGCTTCTTTTTTTCCTTCTTCTGTAAGCTTGAGGGGTTTGTAGCTTTCGTAATGAACCAAACCTTTTTCGGATAGTTTTTTCATCATGCTATTTACTGTTGGCATCTTGATTTCCAGTCGTTTACTGATCTCGTTGACGCTGGCCTCGCCTTTTAGGTAAGTCAGATTGTATAATGCTTTTAAGTAGTTCTCTTCAGTCTGTGATATCATAGCCCAAATTTAATAAATATTAGCCTCGTCTAATAGCAATGTTAGAAAATATTTTGTTAGTATAATCTAACTTGTTAGATTTGTAATTCTAAATTTATAATTAATCAAAACAAAACAATGATGACGGGATCCAGAGTTCTCTTGACAACAGTATTCATGCTGATCGGATTTATTTCCTTTGGGCAGACAGGTAAGGTAGTAGGTAAAATTTATGATAGCAATGGACTTCCGCTGAAGTCGGTATCTGTGGCTATCCCTCTTCTTAAGATGAGCACCAAATCCAATGAGCTTGGAAAATTCGCATTGGAAAAGATTCCCTATGGTACTTGGGAAGTAGAAGTGAAGCATATTGGTTTTAATACTTATCGCGATTCGATCAGGATCGAACATGTATCTGAGATCAAGGATATCCGTTTAGATGGTTCCATCTTTTTATTGGATGAAATTGTGGTCACTGGAACGAAGACATTTAAACGAAAAACTGAAAGTCCGGTGATCGTCAATATTTTGGATAGTAAAACCCTGGACAACCTACAGGTATGTAATCTTTCGGAGGGACTGAAATTTCAACCGGGCTTGCGGGTGGAAACAGACTGTCAGACCTGTAACTACACCCAATTGCGGATGAATGGACTCCAGGGGGGATATTCGCAGATACTGATTAATGGACGGCCTATTTTTAGTCCTTTGATGGGGCTTTATGGGATGGAACAACTGCCGGTCAATATGATCGAAAAGATTGAGGTGGTCCGAGGTGGAGGTTCTTCGTTATATGGTTCTAGCGCCATAGGGGGCACTGTCAATGTGATCACCAAATTGCCGAAGCAGAGTGGTTATGAAGTCAATTCTTTTTACCAAAGCATTGATGGAAAAACAAGCGATTTTAATCTTGGCGGAAATGCCACCTTGGTCAATGAAAAGGGGAACGCAGGAACATCCTTTTTCTTCAATAAGCGGGATCGCGGCTTTTACGATGCAAATGGTGATAATTTTTCGGAAATACCTAAAATTGAAAATACCTCCTTCGGTATCAACTCATTCTATCAATTTTCCGAAAATCAAAAATTGGAAGTCTCCTTGAGCAATCTGAACGAATATAGATTTGGGGGTGAGATGACGAAAAAACCGGCCTACCTTACACTTCAGTCTGAGGAACGTACCCATAAAATATGGATGGGAAGTGCGGATTATCAGATTAATTTTAATCAGGATAAATCTTCATTGATCTTCTATACAGCTTTTCAAAATACCAATAGAAAGCATTATACCGGAATATTCCCAGATAGTCCGGAAGAGATCGAAAATCACCTCAAAAATCCGCCTTATGGCGATTCAAAGACAACAACATTACAGGGCGGTTTTCAATTGAACCATGAGATTAGCAATTTTTTGAACCATCGGAATGTGCTGACGATTGGATCGGAATATGTGTCCGATAAGGTTTACGATGAAATTCCGAGTTATAACTATTTGGTCGATCAGCATACGAAAGATTGGGGGAGTTTTTTTCAGAGTGACTGGGACTTTGCGGACAAGTTTAACTTGCTCTCTGGTGTTCGTGTGGACAAACATAATCTATTGGACAAAGTGATTGTCAGCCCACGTGTAGCACTGTTATATAAGCATGCGGCCAATACGCAGTTTCGCCTTAGCTATGGAACGGGTTTTCGGGCGCCACAGGCTTTTGATACAGACCTTCATATTGCCTTTGCGGGAGGTGGTGTTTCACGTGTTCAATTAGCTCCAGATCTTCGGGAGGAGCGATCAAAGAGTTTCAGCGGCTCGGTAAACTATGATAAAGCCACGGAGAAATGGATTGCGGGTTTTACATTGGAGGGATTCTATACACAACTGAAAAATGCCTTTGTACTTGAGGAAATCGGTACGGACGACTTTGGTAAGGTGTTTGAAAAACGTAATGGGAATAATGCGAAGGTAGCGGGGACTACACTTGAATTGCGTGCCAATTATAATAAAAAGGTGCAACTGGAGACCGGCTTTACCTTGCAACAGAGCAAATATGAAAATCCTGTATCTTACCTGGAGGGTATAGAAGCTACTAGATCATTCTTGAGAACACCAGATGAATATGGTTTTGCAAACCTCAATATTACACCGAATAAACGCTGGACAATCAATTTGAACTATGTGTACACGGGTAAGATGAAGATCGCTCATGCTGGTGGTGCGGACAATTTTCCGGAAGATCAAATGGTTCATACAAAGGCATTCTCAGAGGTAAATAGTAAAGTGTCACATACTTTTAATCTGTCAAAATTTAAAAATGTGATCGAAGTTTATGCTGGGGTGAAGAATATTTTTAACGCTTACCAGCATGATTTTGATATAGGTAAAAATCGGGATAGCAATTACATTTACGGTCCTAATATGCCCCGAACTTTCTTTGTTGGGTTAAAGATAAAGACACCCTAGGTAAATTGACAGGGGCATTATACCGGATCTGTGTAAAACATTTCAATCTTGTTACGCTTAGAGAAATATTTTTAAACTAATTTAGTGCTATCTCATTGGAGGGATAATTATTAACCAGATGCAAAAGAAAATAGTCCTTTTTTTACTGATTTTAACCGGTTTTTTTGTCCGGTCCTATGCCCAGGTCTCATCGGTGAACCAGCTTGCCAATGCATTTTTAGATACTGTCCAACGGTATGCTTATCGTGGATCGTTGATCAAATGGGATTCTATCCGGCCAGTTTTTATTGAACAGACAAGGACCATATCGGATATTAATGCCTTGGAACCCCATTTTAAAAAAATCTTAAGTCAATTAAAGGATGGTCATTCCAGACTTTTTTTTGAGAAAGCTGATCAAAATAAGGAGGCTGAACAGGAGTTGTTTGTAAGAATGGCCGGTATGACCGATCAGGAGGCCGGTTTTCCACCCAAAGTTTTTAGTCATTTTATGACGAAAGACCATTATGCCTATATTCGAATCCCAGCGGTAGTTTATGAGCAACGACGATATGTGGACACTATAGGAGCACAGCTAAAAATATTGGACGCACAGCAGCCAAAAGGCTGGATCATCGATCTGAGAGAAAACGATGGCGGGAGCATTTTTCCGATGATCTGGCACTTTGCGGATTTGATCGATGTCGACAGCACTTATTCGGTTGTGGATAGAGCGGGTGTTGAATCCAAGCAAAATGTACGAATGAATAATCTGAATGATCAGGATCAAAAATGGGCTAAGTTATTTGACCTGGAATACGATAAAGTGCCACCTATTGCTATAAAAAATAAAAATGTGCCTATTGTGTTATTGGTCAGTCGGTTTACATCAAGCTCAGGCGAGTTTTTTGCGGCTCATTTTAAAGGGCAGAAAAATGCAACCGTCATCGGGCAGACAACAAGTGGTCATACTTCCGCGAACGAACAATTCGCAGTTGGAAATAATTACATGATCAATTTGACAACCAGCGTCATTAAAGATCGTACAGGAAAGCTTTACGGAATAGGAGAGGATATCAAACCCGATGTTCCTTTGGTAATTGATTTTGCCAAAGTCTTGGGGATCCCCGAGATCATTACTTTCGACCAGCTTAGTCAAGCTGTAAAAGAGGCTACTCCGGTATATATCCAACTGGCTACTGATTATATGAAAAAGCAGGGAATGTAAATCTCCCTTTATACTAAAAACATGGGTTATCCAATTATTTTGAATAGCCCATGTTTTTTAGCTCTGCTTATATACCCGGAGGATTGTATTCATCAACTATTCGGCTTTCGGTCATCGTGTTTTCTTTTACGAAACAACGTCCACACCCAGCAATTAGTCCATTAAAATCCGATCCGTCAGAAACCTGGTGAATTTATCCGTAAGTGCAGACGGGAATAAATCAAACACATGTAATGCTCCAGGGACAACCCATAGTTCTGTTGTTACTCCTGCCTGGTATAATTGCTGGGCATAGTCGATACCCTCATCGCGCAGTGGATCCAATTCGCAGGCTACAATTGTGGTTCGTGGCAGATATGTAAACTTATCAAAGTGTGTTAGATCTGCATATCGAATGCTTTTCTTCACATTGTCTTTACCGAGAAAATGAGCCCAGGCAATCTCAGCATATTTTTTGTTCCAGAGTGGGGCATCGGTAAATTCCTCCATAGAGTGTGTATTAAGTTTGTTATGGATGACAGGGTACAGCAAAAATTGATGTTTTATGTTCTTTATATTGTTATCTACAGCCATTTGGGTGACGGCAGCGGCTAGATGGCCACCGGCACTGGCGCCGTATACCGTGATCGCATCTGGATGGATATTCAAAATCTTTTTTCCGTCTCTAATTATCCATTGTAGTGCGTCAAAACCATCTGTGACAGGTACGGGAAAGGGATATTGAGGGGATAAACGGTAATCTACGGATATAATGGTGGCTTTGGCTGCCGTTGCAAGCTGAAACATCTGCCCGTCAACTTGTTCTGGTTGACCAAAAATATATCCGCCGCCATGGAAATAAAGAATGACCCGTTCAGCGCTATAGTCTTTGGGCTGATAGCAGTGTAGCCTAATATTGTATTTATCTATTGTACTTTCGATAAAAATATCGCGAACCTGAATATGAACTGGTTTTTGAATAGGATTGTTTCTTATAAATTCGACTCTTTCCTGCTGTATCGCTGCCGGATTATTTAGGAACAGGGAGCTATCAAGCTCAAGGGATTGCGCGGTGCCTTCAATACTTGCCTTTAGTTCGCTATTGATTCTATTTAAATCGAGTTTATTTTGTGCTGTTGCCATAAGAAAATGGGATAGAATGATCGTCAAAAAAATAAGTTCCTTCATTTACAGAATAAATTTTTGTGGTGTTTTTTGTAAATTTAGATACCTCAGCAACTGTTTGCAAATAAACAGCCTGTTGTATGAAACATACAAAAATGTAAGTATGACTAAAATTAAAAAGACGTCAACAAATTTTGAGAATAAAAAAACGTTGGAAAAAGATTGTGCTGAAATCTATGCGATTAACCTGATCAGCGGTCAATGGATTCTGTGTATTTGCTACCACCTAAAGAAAGGTCGGCTGCGATTTTCTGAACTGAAAAATAGCATTCCCAATATTACAGAGCGTATGTTGACACTCCAATTAAAGAAGATGGAGGGTAGCCGATTAATCCGAAGAGAAGTATATGCACAGGTGCCGCTAAGGGTTGAATATGAATTGACCTTATTAGGCAAAGGGCTTCTGCCCATATTGAGCCAATTGGAGGGCTGGGGGAAGGAGCATATGAAAGCAGTGCAAGAAGATTGAAGCGTTTAAAGATTCAGAAACAAAAAATCCTGCGTGAACATAAAGTTAGCAGGATTTTTTGTTTCTGAATATCAGTTTTTATTTCAAAACGAATTTGAATCCCAATGAGAAACGAGAGGCCTCGAAATTAGAACCATGCGATAAGTTCCACCAAGGTTTCCAGTCAAAATGCATTGCCAATGGCGCTGAAGGAATTCTAAACTCTAAACCCAAAGCTGGACGGATTGCAAAATGCGTGTGTGTGTTTCCGTCTTTCCAATGGTAGTCATCATCCCAGTCGCCATGCCATTTGCCATAGTCGATAAACGATGCCTGAGGACCTACGCCAACATACCAAGATAGGCCACGGGTTCCTCGTATACGTTCGTTGTACGAATAGTCTACACCGACAACTGTAATGTTATCTCCGAACAATACTTGTGCATTTACGGCATCATTTCTGCCAAAACTGTGTTTTATCTGTGGACCGAATAGTGTTTGGCCATCGCCAAGGTCGATACCTAGACCAAGGGCTGTACGATAAGGTGTTTGTGCATTTGCCTCTCTATTGATGACAAATAAGAATGTAAAAAGTGTCAGAATAGGTAGAAGTACTTTTTTCATGATATTTTAAAAAATGTTAGTGTTAAGTTTTCGAATTGAAAACTTTCGCTGTTGTAACAAATACTTTGCCAAGCCTTGGATTTTCATTCGTTTAAAATGTTTTGTCTTGTTAACTATTTTATTATAAGTGTATTATTTTTTTTATTCCACTCTTGATCCTTTATGCTAATTTTCTAGCCTTTTATTTCTATTGAAATTGAAAACTGGGGAATTAAACCCACCTTGCTGAAACGATATCCGCTTGAACATTGTTCATTTAATAAATACAGGGATAGAAGAACTTATTGGAAACACAAGCATGATAGCATAAGCTTAAATATTTTACTATGGAACATACTCAAATCAATAGAAAAAAAATAGAACAGTGGTTGGCGGAAGGCTATGATGTCTTGCAGGATGGGAAGCTTTTAAAAGTCGAAGGAGATTTACCGGAGTTCCTGGAGCAATTCGCTGAGGAGGCCGAACCAAAGACCTATCTGCTAAAGGAGTTAATTACTTGGCCGGAAGCGGAGCTTAAAAAATTGTAGGATATGGAACAGCTCAAAATAGCTGCGGAAAAGATTGTTTTCCGCAGTTTTGAGAAGCAGAAGGATCTAATTTCGGTGGTTTCTAATCGTAATATAGGATAGAAACCTAACAATTATAATAAGCTTCAGGTATCGAGACTTTTTTATGCGTCCAATTTTCCAACGTGATTGCATAAGGATCCAGTTCGTATGTATCGGCGTCAAAAATATAATTATAGTTCCCATTGATTAAGTTCGCACGGAGCATGGCATATCCGGGACCTTTTGCAGGCAGGACATTCTCAATTTCAAAGAAATCAATGTCCTCGATATCGTAAATTAGACTTGTTTTCCGTCCAGCAAAGCCAATTTTATTGTTTTTCTTGTCCAACCAGATGCCGCTTGACTTTCCCAGTTGTTGTTGTATGCTTATGGGAATATTTTTTACAGCTGCGTTTTTGCGGAAATCTTCCTTAATGTCCCACTTGTTTTTCAATTTGATAAGTTCGGTCACCTCAATGAGCTGATCGTATGCTGGATTCTCCAAAAGAGCGGGATAATCACGCTCGTTGTAAAAATGGAGGGAGGTGCCGCCATCGTCGTAATTGCTCTCGTCATCGTAGGTATAACAGATGGAGGAGGAGATGTGATCGCCAAAATCAAAAGATAAATAGCATTGATCTTCTCTTTCGTAACCATAATCCTCCGCGTCATAGTCTTCGCCGTCTAACCAGAGATCACGGAGGTCTTTGTAGCTTTTATCTGTATTGGACTCGTCATAAATGGTGATAAAATATTCTTGAATAGGCACATGCGGTGGTATATTATCGCAGTAAATTTCCAGTTCTTTCAGCCATAGATTGCCGATACGAACCGGGTAATCTATTTTGAAATAGAGTGTCCCATATTCGCTTGCATATTGGTGTCCAATACCGAGTTTTTCGATATCGGCATAGCTGATATCCCAGGAAATAAATTGCGTTGGTTCAGTGTAAACCTCAAAACCAATATGGTCATCTTCAAAGTCTCCGGGTAGAATATTATAGTTGCAGGTTTGTTGCTGGATCCAGATTTTGGCCTTACAGTCCTGTTTTTGCTTCATGGTATGAAAGAATACTGTATCATCAAATCCAAATTGTTCGGACAGCTGGGGATAGACCTTCGAAAAACCTTGTGAACTTGCGGGGATATAATGCTGATGATCGTCAAACAGAAATAAGTAGGGATCTCCAGCCAATAATTGAACGTATGCATAGCGCAATTGAGATAAGTTGACCTCTTCTTCGTTACCATGATCAAGGTAGCGTAAGCGATCGCCATCTAGCCAGATGCGGTCTTTATTATTTTCTTTTGGAAAATTGGAGCTATTCTTAAAAAAATTAAGCATGTGGATTATTATCTTTCAATACGCTAATTTAAGATTTTAAATTCAGCTAAAACAGAACCGGTATAATGAATCTGTTGATCAAAATCAGTAAAATGTTTCCGTTTTGCCTGAAAATGTTTCCATTCACAAGTGGACAAAGTTGCTATTTTTGTTTTTATTAAAAAGCTGGGTCATGATAAGCAAAATATTAAATATAAGGGAGTTCGCATCATATATCAATTTTCCGATTCCACAAAATGAAGATTTACTGATCGTCAATTTTGAAGAAGAGAATAAAATTCGGTTGCAATCGGATCCTGTCACAATAGATTTTTACCTGCTGGCCATCAAGCCACCTCTGGAGAAAAATCTGAAGACGATCGATTTTATCGAAGATCAGGCCAAGTCGTTTATGTATGTGGATTGTCCACAAAACAGCCTGGAATGGGATATTAATGTACCGACCGCTGGATATAATATTCTGGTCAGTGCTAAATATGTCAATAGATTGGCAAAAGACTACAACTTTGTGCATTATAATAATCACGAGGCCCTATTCCTGACGAAGGAGGAGGAGACGCTGCTCTGGGATCTCTTTAAAAAGGCATACCATGAATATCAAAAGAAACAGTATTCCAAAGATATTATCATCTCTTATATTGCGCTTATCCTTTCCTATACACAGGTCTTTTATAATAGACAATTTGATGCGAGAAGCAGTATCTATAATAAGGTGATTGATGATTTTTATGAGAATCTAAAGAAATACTTCGATAAAAAAGAGGAAATTTCGGGACTTCCTTCCGTGGCCTATTTTGCGCAGAAAGCGAATCTGTCCGCGAATTATTTTGGTGACCTTATTAAACATTTTACAGGCGAATCACCTATTGAACATATCCATAGTTTTGTATTGAAGCTGGCCAAAGACAAGCTTAAAAATACGGCGCTCTCTGTCAGTGAGATTTCCTATAGCCTTGGTTTTGACTATCCAAACTATTTCGCGCGGTTCTTCCGGAAGAAGACGGGGGTATCACCCAAAGTTTACAGAGGGATGTAGTCTTTCCCTGCGGGAAAATCCGATAACTTAAATCAATTTGGCCTATGCAAACAGGTGGTTGTCCGATTTTTGGGGCAGCCACCTGTTTTTTTATCTTGTTCGTATCCCCCTTTACAGTCTCTTTTCGAATATTTCATTCGTAGGAGCATTTTTGTTTTTTTGCTACTTGTTTGTATAAATAATAGGTTGTAAACCAAAAAGATCGTAAACCGTAAAATGTATCCGTTTTCGAGTAAAATGTCTACGTTGTAGCGCCTAGATGCGCTGTAAATTTGTTTTATCAAAAATGAATAATTGAACATTAAAAAAGAAAATAAGATGTCACAGCAAAAAATTAGTATCAACAACAGTAATGGACAAGGGGTTGTTTTATCGGCAGTCATTTACTTTCCAGTAAATTTTGATAAAGACAAAAAATATGCAGCGGTAGTTGTGGCCCATCCCGGTGGAGGGGTAAAAGAACAGACCGCCGGCCTTTATGCCCGAAAGCTTTCTGAAGGAGGTCTGGTAACCATTGCTTTCGATGCTTCCTATCAAGGGGAAAGCAGCGGAGAACCCCGTCAACTGGAAAATCCATATATCCGCACAGAGGATGTAAGCGCAGTCGTCGACTATTTAACGACACTGGCTTATATCGATGTAGAAAGGATCGGTGCGATGGGGATTTGTGCAGGTGCTGGTTACGCGGCAAACGCGGCCATCAATGATCATCGTATTAAAGCAGTGGGCATGGTGAGTGCGGTCAATATTGGTTCGATGTTCCGTAATGGATGGGAAAACAATGTAAAAGATGCCGATGCGCTTCCTTATTTGATCGCCGGTTCTAATGCACGAACAGCTGACGCACAAGGTGGGATTCAAACGATCCCTTTAGCGCCACAACGTGAGGAAGATGCGCCGAATGAGGAGTTACGGGAAGCCTGGGAATATTATCATACCGATAGATGCCAATACCCGACAGCGCCAGGATTTGCGACAGCACGGAGTTTAACACAGATTATCTCTTATGACGCTTACAATAAAGCCGAAGCATTCTTTACTCAACCCCTATTGGCTATTGTTGGCAGTGTTGCCGGAAGCGCCTGGATGAGTGATGATCTATTGAATCGTGCGGCTACGACTGATAAACGAAAATATATTGTCGATGGGGCGAATCACATGTCATTATATGATGGGGAGAATTATGTGAGCGAGGCGATTGATCAGTTGATTCCTTTCTTTTCAGAAAAACTATAATTGAATTCAATTTAAAAAGATAAAGAGTAGCCTGATTGATTAGGAAGTTTTATCAAAAACAAAAAAATGAATATTCAAAAAAAAATAAAATTAAGATGAATACACAAAAAGTAACATTCAAAAATATAGCATGGGATAATGCGGGAATTATTTATTTCCCTGCCGATTTCGATCAACAAAAAAAATATCCGACCATCGTTTCCTTACACCCGATCGGAAGCTGTAAGGAGCAGACTGCAGGAAATGTCTATGGTAAAGCCTTGGCCGACGCAGGTTTTGTGGTATTGGCCTTTGATGCCTCCTTTCAGGGCGAAAGTGGTGGCACACCACGATACATTGAAAACCCCTACCAACGTACAGATGATGTCCGTTATGCAATAGATTATCTTGAAAATTTACCCTATGTAGCTGCAGATAAAATCGGTGTGCTCGGTGTCTGTGGTGGTGGGGCTTATGCTTTGAATATTGCAATGACGGAGCGTCGTATCAAAGCAGTGGTCTCTATTACCGGTGTAAACTTCGGGCGTTTACTACGCGATGGTTTCGCTGGTGGCAGCCCATTGGAGGTCTTGAACCAAGTTGCGGCACAGCGTTCTGCCGAAGCAAAGGCTGGTGATTTGTTAACCATCAATATGCTACCTGAATCGGTAGAGGCTGGCAAAGCCGCAGGTGTAACAGATATTGACGTATTGGAAGCGACAGATTATTACAAAACACCACGGGGGCAAACGGTGGGTGGCGCAACAAGCGCGGTATACTCACGCTTAGGTATAGGAATGGGCTGGGATGCCTTTTATCTTGCCGAAACATTGTTGACACAACCGATTTTGGTAGTGATCGGTGATAAACCCGGCGGTTTTGGTGGATTCAGAGATGGATACGAAATTGTGCGTCGTGCAGCCTCACCAAAAAAAGAACTGCTTGTCATTAAAGGTTATTCACATTATGATCTTTACGATCAAGCTGAACCCGTAAAACAGGCCTTGGAAAAGGTAATTCCGTTTTTTAACGAGAATTTGGGGTAATAAGGCAGCTAGTTTTATTGCGATTAATATTGAAGAATAACGCTAATATTTGGGCGTAAAGTCTGTAGTTATGGAAATGAAGCAAGCCTGTTTTTCGAGGCTTGCTTCATTTCCATGGGATTACCGACCAATGTGCCAATTACAATTAGTGCTACAGTGAGTTTATTCTAAACTTTAATTTACTCGTTCTTGTTAATAGCATTGACACCAGGATAATTTCAACTATTATTACACTAAAGCTATCTAGTCGGAGAAAATAGGAATAAAGTATCCCATCAACAAGTTTGACAAATTAAAAAAATGAGTAGGTCATCGTATAGTTTATATATAATTGGAAAGATAAAGAATAAATAAAATTGGCTTAACATGTAGTTTCCGGTGGCGCCGTATTTTCACCTAAAAAAGTAGAGATGAAAAATAACGAGCAAATTAACCGGAGGAGATTCCTTAAAAATTCATTAATTGCAGCAGGAGGGGTTTTTATAGCACCGCTTATTGAAAGCTGTTCGGATGACCCTACAGATATTGATAGCGCACCAGACAACCTTAAAAATGGTGGCTTTGAATCTGGAGTTGCGAGCTTTGACCCCTCGGCAACCGGGATAATCATCTGGACGAGATATTCTGTAGAGACAGATGCTGAAATTACCTGGGAAATAAGTAAAGAGAATAGCTTTTCGGAGATCCTTCGAAGGGGACAGGTGAAGGCCGATGTTGCCAATGATTTTACATTGGCCATTGATGTTCAGAATATCGCATCCAATACAAAATATTATTATAGATTTTATAATGCCAAGACTAAAGAAGCAAGTGTTGTTGGTGAAACATTAACGCTTCCTGCTAAAACAGATAATGTCAATGAAGTAAAAATGGCTGTGGTATCTTGTTCTAATTTTCCAGCTGGACTTTTCAACGTATATGGGGCGATTGCAAAATCGGAGGCTGATGTTGTTGTACACCTCGGGGACTACATTTATGAGTATGCTCCTGGTCAATATGGCACCAATCCCTATACCAATGAACTCGGTAGAGCCCATAAACCGGCTAAAGAGATTGTAAATCTCGCAGATTACAGAGAAAGATATAGACAATATAGAAGTGATAAAAATTTGCAGTTTCTTCATCAGAAAAAACCATTTATTTGTGTATGGGATGATCACGAACTTGCCGATAATGCATACCGATCCGGCGCTGAAAATCATCAGTCAGAGGAGGGAAGCTTTGACACCCGTAAGATGGCTGCTTTTCAAGCTTATAGTGAATATATTCCCCTGAAGACAGGCAAGGACCAACGTATTTATAGGAGTTTTACCTTTGGTAATTTGCTCTCACTCTATATGCTGGATACCCGGATAATCGCACGGGATAAACAATTGGATTACACAAACTATATAGATGGAAGCGGAAACTTTAAACAGACACAATTTCAGACTGATCTCCTCAGTAACAATAGAAAGTTGATTGGTGACGAACAAATGACTTGGTTAGGAACTCAGATTAACGCTGATACGACAACATGGAAAGTGTTGGGGCAACAGATCCTGATGACTAAGATGCTGATTCCTGCGGAACTCTTGATGTTGCTGAACCAAGTGATGACTGAAATAGCACATTTTGGAAATGCTCAGCCATCGACAATGGCTGCACTTTCAGCTGCAATAGGGCAGTTGGTCATCCTAAAAACGAGATACCTGCAAAAAGATCCTACACTGACACAGCAGGACATCGCAAGAATTACAACGGTACTGCCCTATAATCTCGATGCATGGGATGGCTATTTTATGGAAAGAGAGCGTTTATATTCGATTTTAGCAGGTAAGAAGGTCGTCGTATTGGCTGGCGATACACACAATGCATGGCTAGGAAAATTGGCAGATGCTCAGGGTAAATTTATAGGAACAGAATTGGCCTGCAGTTCGGTCTCTTCACCTGGATTAGAGAGTTACTTGGGAATTACCACAGATACTAAAAAAGCAATGGAACTTGCTCAGGCTTTTTCTGTATTAATTGATGAACTAGAATATGCCAATCTTTATAAGAGAGGGTATCTACATGTGAAATTTACGGCCGCCACGTCGCTTGCAGAATGGAGATTTGTGGATAACGTCATTTCAGATAGTTATACTGTTACGACGGAAAAGACGTATACTATTTCCTAGCAAGAGCCTCAATAATAACCAGTCTCCAAGCAAAGTAGCTCAATCTCTCAACGAAATGGGCTAAGTGTTTGGAGACTGTCTATATACATGATGTTTATTTCGTTTTTAGCACCACAATACCATGTGGCGGAATGTGTAATGTTTTGATGTTGCTCAGTCTTCCCAAATCCTTCTTTATCCAAAGATCACGTACTTTGGTATTCGGAGAAATTTGAAGCTTTTTACTGTCCAGATGATAATCCACAGCCTTATCCGATCTGTTCAGCATAGCGATAGCGGTATTGTTTTTACCCTTTAGTTGCTTCATCCAAAGATCAACCGTACCGTCATTTCCTATAAATACAGCTTGTTTAAAGGCTGTGTCCTGATTTAAGGCAATCAGTTCCCGGTTCGTTAATATGGCAATGGTTTCCTTCGACATTTTGGTGAGGTCGTTCCCAGCTAGAAGTGGCGAATTCAGCATACACCACATGGAAAAATGTGTTTTATCTTCTTCGTAAGTCATTCCTCGACCTACCTGCAACATATCCATATCATTATAATGGCCGGGGCTGCTGTATTGATTCAAATTTTTGTTGAGATCAATAATAGCTAAAACAGAACCGAAATTGTTTCGAATATCCTCGGATATCCGCCAGGAGTCCACTAGTTTAATAGCCCATTCGCCGGGAAATTGCCAGCGGCAGATATTGATCCGCGCATTGGGCTTAACCCCTCGTATGGCGGAAATAATCTTACTGTATTGTTCCTGATCATTTAGTTTCATTTCCAGCCCGCCACACCAATCTATCTTAATAAAATCAAAGTTCCATTCTTTGAAGAATAGTTCGGCATCCTGCTGCTCATGCCCATACATTCCTACTCCAATACCTTTTTTATCGTTATCCCAAATTGATCCGCAGGTATTTCGCCCTCCTTCGGAATATAAACCGGCTTTTAATCCTTTCTGATGGAGATATGCTGCGATGGCATCCATGCCATTCGGGAATTTAGTACTGTCCACGTAAAGTTTTCCATGACTGTCCCGACCTCCAAAATAACCGTCATCAACATTGATATAGCGATAGCCTGCCTGATATAGGCCTGTTGAGATCAAGGCGTCCGCCTGTTGTTTAATCAGGTTTTCATTAATGTGAATACGAAAGTTGTTCCAGCTACTCCAGCCCATAATAGGCGCTTTGTTTTCTTGCCCGACTACAGTAAGAACAAGTAATTGCAAGAATAAAAGACAGGATAATCTCAATGTTCTGACGTTGGATAAATACATGTTTTTTTTGTTCTAAGATAACACTAAATAAGTTCAAATGCACAACGAAGCACACATTGGGAGTGTATGCTGAGGAAAAAAAGCGATGCTCCTTATCTAATAAATTGAACGTACAAACCAATAAAATGCAAAATATAGGGATGTCAATTTGCATAATTTTGTATAATGAGATATCCTAAAAGCGTATACACCTATGTTATAAGAAAAAGGATATAAATTCTGTGTTTAAGCCAAAAACGTTTCAAGAAGATATATTTGATATGAAAGATTCTATTCCAGCCCATCAAGAATTTGCAACAAATAGCTACCAGCGACATGCAAACTGGTATAATGATCTCTACCCGGAGCGCATACAAAAAATGCAAATACTCTTCTCAATTAAAGATAATCAGGGTAGCATCAACCATTGGTTACAGCAGCTTTTCTTTAAGTGCTTAGATCCTTTTATGCAGGAAAAGCAAGCGAGTTGGTTTACAGTGGGGGATGCCTATGGACATGATGCCCAGTATCTTTTGGAAAAGGGTGTCGAAGACGTTACGGCGAGTGATCTCAATGGAGATTTTTTGGCCTTATCGCAAGAAATCGGACTGATCGAGAAGTATGCTGTCGAAAATGCCGAAGCAATGAGTCTTGGAGATAACAGTGTTGATTATATCCTATGTAAAGAAACCTATCACCATTTTCCACGACCATATGCCGCCCTTTACGAAATGATACGGGTGGCTCGAGAAGCGATCGTCATCATAGAACCGCAGGATCCGATCTTAAAAATGCCGCTGCTTTTGTTTATGAATAATCTATTGGCGCGAGTAAATGATAAATTGATAGCGAAGGTCTGGAAGAATAGATTTTCTTATGAGCGGGTGGGCAATTTTGTCTATAAGACCTCCGAACGGGAGTTTGAAAAACTTGCGGCAGGGCTGAATCTCCCTATGATTGCAGTAAAGGCGCTTAACCCAAATTTTTGGTTTCTGGGGAGTAATAACATTCCAGCAAAACGGACATCGCATAAATTCAGGAAAGTGCTGTGGAAAAAGGGACTTCGTGACCTGCTTTCAAAGGTCGGAGCTGTCCCCAGTCAAACATTGAGCATTGTTGTGTTTAAACAGTTGCCTTCTCCCGCAGTCCGACAATCACTTATTGCTGATGGATATAGGTTGGTCGAAATTCCGCAAAACCCCTATTTGTAGGTCTCATTTTTTTATTTCCAGGGACAAATCGAGTTCTCAATCGTCTTATATAGATACGTCTGACACAAAATAGATGTAGGTCAAATTTTTTAATTATAAACGATAAATCATGAGAAACAACGATGTAAAAGGAAAGGTCGTTCTGCTCCAAACAATAGTCATAGTACTGTTGTTTGGATCTTTAAAGATGTAAAATGATGGTATTGAAAATTATAAATGTGATATTTGGTACTCATCGCAGTTGCCATGGGTTTCAAACAGGGGTATGCCATGGTTTCTGGTAAACAGGAAATGTTGCAGCTGTTTGGTAATTGGGGATTCAGTAAGACTGCAGTATGTATCAATGGTCTTGTCACAATTCTTGCAGCTATTCTGATTCTGTTTCCTAAGACATTTGTCTGGGGCAACTTTTTAATGGCTGCAACCATTCTGATGATTATTTGTTTCCATTTGGTACATAAAGACCTAAAGGGCGTGGTCATTGAGTTACCGTTCCTAATGCTCAATTTAGTTATTATTTATTTGCAATATCCGTTTAAGTCTAGCTGATGAAAGATGGAGCTATACCTCTTTTTGAAATTGCTGCGGAGTAAGCCCGGTATTTCGTTTAAAAAAACGATTGAAGTTCGATGGGTCCGAAAAACCAAAAGCATAGGTAATCTCTTTGGCTGATTTTTTTAAAATTAGTTCTTTTTTTATTTCCGATATCAATTTCTGATGGACCATTTGTTGAGCCGATAAACCACTATATTGTTTGCATAGCCTGTTGAGTGTTTTCGGACTGATATTGAGCAGCTTCGTATAACTGCTTATATTATGGTTCATGGTATATTCTTTTTCCAATAGAAGCTTGAACTTTTGGAAATCTGAATGAATGACACCATTGTCTTGAAGGTTATATGTTTTTGAATAAAGGCGATTTATTGTTATGAGTAGCTGATATAAAAGAGCTCTTATTAAATGATCGCTATCATGCAAGAGACAGGAAAATTCTCGCGTTATTGTTTGAATCAGGTGGAGACATTGATTGAAAAAATATTCGTCCGGTTTTAGAGCAGGAGGTTGGATATATTGATGGAAGAATTGAAACCTATAGAGGAACAGATTATCGAAAAAAAATAGATCAAGAAAGTCTTTTTCAAAAAATAGGACATAACCAGTTATATCCTTTTCAATTGCCCATCTTCGCGTCTGTCCAGGACTGGTAAAGACAATGCTTTCCTTGGAAAGTGAGATTGTTTTATCACCAATTGATAATGTCCCAGTTCCTTCTTCTATAAAAATAATCTCATAGAAACTGAGTTGATGCAATGAGTCATCTAAAACATAATTTTCTAAGGTTTCAATGCGACCTATATCGAATAACAAATGTCGATTATATTTATATGGGAGAAAATGATATGTTTTAATTTTCTTGCTATTGTTGGTCCTTTTATCCATTGATAATCAGTTTTTCGTTGATCACTGATACAATATAGCATTTATGTTCCTTTGATAACAGCTGAAAGTACATAATTGTTAAGGTATTAATATTTGGTATTTAAAAACAAATGTTTTTTCTATGGAGGAATTAGTGTAAAATCTAGTAAAAATCCGTTTCAGCATCAAATGGGATACCCCAAAAAAACATGGATTATAAATGACCATATTTGCCATAAAATGACCATTTAGACGAATAGATATCCTGTAATTTTGATGATAATCAAATTCAAATTCAAGACTTATGAAGTTGAGGTATCTAATCATCCTTTTCATGCTTACAATAGCAGCGTCGGATATACTGGCGGAGCAGTTGTATGTTAATCCCAAGACTGGAAACGATCTGAATTCGGGAGAAAAATCAGATCCCTTAAAAACTATTTTAGCAGCGGCAAAGCGTATAAATTCAAATCAAGAAAAGGGAGCCTCCACGGTCGTACTTTCCGCTGGTATACACCTGTTAACCGAAACGGTTTTATTTTCCAATAATAAATATACAGCTAAAAATCGTCTAACAATTCGCGCCGAACTTATGCCCGATGATGAAGGTTGGACTCCACAGCAGATGCCTGTGATCATGACAGCTGTGCCATTAGTTCCCGGATTTGGTGGAATGGAGGGTAGGGGGATTCAACCCGAGGTAAACCATGTGACCATTGAGGGCATACGATTTACGGGGAGTCCGGATTATTCCTATATGGATGAGGATAACTCACGCCGCTCGTACCCGATATGGCGTGATGGTAAACAATTGGACGACTTGCTTGTCACACAATGTCTTTTTGCGGGTGATATTGATGTGTTACCATTACATGTGGGGGTTATTGCTAATGGATACGGATTAATTATTGACCACTGTGTATTTTTCAATTGTAAAAATCCAGTTGTCTTTTGGAAATCTGAGGGACAGGCAGGAAGCGGTAATGCCATGCGGTATTGTCTGGTATATGGTAGCTACTTTAGTGGAGTCTGGACAACAAATGGAACCAATGGGGATACTTTTGAATTCCATCACAATATTATTGCAAATAGTAGTACGGTATGGGTCAGGGAGAAGGGGAGTACAAAGCAATACAAAGCCTTCGATTGTATTTTTTCTGACTATACCAATCTTGCTGGATATGGAAGTGGACCTTTGAGAGGTGACAATCCCACTTCGTCGGACTTTTTAACAATGGAAAGAGTGACTCTTTCCGGAGACATACAGATTGAAAGAGATCAAAGTAAAGCAAATTATCTTCAATTGAAGATGGGATCTTTTGGTTCGGATCTAGGTGCTGGACTCTTTAAAAAAAATAAGTAACAGAAAATATATATATGTTATGTTAAAGTTCCAACTTTTGTGTACCCTACTTTCATCATTTCTTCTAGATGCTTACGTTGTAACAGGTAGATTGGTGGATCATCAATATAATCCCGTTAGCTATTTTGTAGTTCATGTATATAAGTCTAATCAACAGAAAGAGAAGCTAGACAGATTGCGGGTAGACACCGTACATCATCAGAATGGAGAATTTAAAATCGGCGAATTAAACAGTGGGCATTATCTTTTGGAGATTGACGTGCCCGATTATACAGGATATACTGTTGCTATTGATATTAAAGACCGGAATCGCTCCTTACCAGAAATTCAGCTACAGCCGACAAGATAAATAGGTGATGTTGCTTTATTTAGCACAAGTATGCTTATTATGGGGGGACTTGTATGACATCTGTTCTAAAGTTAAGTGTTTATTCAAAACCTAGATTACCTTTTATCAATAACTTACACACTTATCGGGATACTGCCATACAATTCGAAATCTATCATACAAAATGATAATAACGATCGCAGAAAGAGGGGGAATTGTTGAATAATATGTGCCTAAGTCTGACTACTTTTTGGCTTTCGCTAGTCACTTTTTCCAAACAAGTGATCACTTGTTCGGAAAAAGTGATCATTTTTTGGTAAGAACCGATCCTAATGTTCGAAGGACCGATCACAATGCTCGGAGGACTGATTACTATGTTGGGAGGACTGATCACAATGTTGAAAAAGGTGATCACTATATTGAAGGAAGTGATCAGTATATTGAAGAAAGTGATCGGTATATTGGAAGAACTGTTCGGTATGTTGAAAGAAGTGATCAGTATGTTGAGAAGACTGATCAGTCAGCAGCTGGAACTGATCAGTCCTAGTGAAAAAGTGTTGCCTTTTTGGGAAAAACTGAACACGTTATTCGAAGGAGTGATCGAAGTGCTGCAAAAAGTAATCAGTTGTAGGTCCGAGGTGATCACTTGCGTTAAAAAAGTGGACAGCATCTTTAAAATACTGTTCAGTTTGTCGGAAAATGTGTTCAGTTTGTTGGAAATACTGTTCACTATTTTCCAAAGAGTGTTTAGCAAAAGCCAAAAACTAGTCAGGGATTTGGGCAAATGTTGAAAATATTTGCCCAAATGTTGTCCCATATCAAAAGCGTTTGTTCCAGTTCGTCCCAATTTGTCCCACATTTCGTCAAGCCTCTCTCCGTGTTCCTATGTTTGTGTCAAGATGTTCTACCGGAAGTAGTGCTTCATATCTCTTATAAATGGGTAATGTTCTGTAAAGTGTATAAGTCTTTGTTATTCTGATGTTTTGAAAAAAATAATTAAAATATTTTAGGGACAATTGCGGCTCTCAACTGTTATATATGTAATGTGCTACAGAGTAGGTAACTGTGGTTCATATTAGGTTTTTATAATAATAGAGAGAGGCCGTGAAGAATAGTAGATTCTCACGGCCTTATTTTAATCTTTTCCAGCTATACCTGTCGAATCAACGATGGCATAGATTTACTTGCTTTTCGGATATATCTACCTGGGTAGTATGATCTTAAAACTGTGTTTCAATTTCGGGTATACCGATCCATTGCCATTTGCGCTGGGTGAAACCTGGATTGACATCACCATCAATTTTAAACCTTCTCAGATCGATGATACGTGTACCACGCCAGGATAAAAATATCCAGCGGACAACAACGATGTCATTCAGCGTTAGGGTTGTGGATGGCGTATAATTGGATGCTCCGGAAGCATCATATTTTGAAATAACCGAATTAACAAGTTCCACGGCATTACCCGGAATCAGTCCGCGTAGAACCAATTCGGCACGGATCAATTGCATTTCATCAAAATCGCTGACAAGCAAGGGATCTCTTTCCTTAAACAAGGTCAGTGACCAATGTCCTTTGGCTGCTTTTACAACCGGAACACGAGCTTTGTCAGCTATGGTTTTTGATGCGGCAACCAAACTTGGATCAACGGCCGCATCTCTTGAATTGATATTTAACGCATTAAAGAAACCGTTGCTTACAGTACCTACGGTATTCAGAAAGCTGAAGTTTTCCGTTGCAGTAAACGACTGGTTGATATGCTGCACAGCCAGGGGATAATTGCCAGTATGGATTCCCAGCTTTGTCAGTAGGGCATGAAGCAATCGTTTCTCGGTATCGGTGGCAGCAGGAAGTGCCTGTTGCCAGTAAGTCTGTGCTTTGGTATAGGCTTCCTGATGACTAACCTCTTTGTGGTCAGCATAGACAGAGTGGCTGGTATTGCTGACACTGAAATAATCCGCCATCAGCAACCAGGCATAACCGGCATGTAACCTTGCATTGACCAAAGCCGCTTGTTTGATTTTGATGCCATCTTCATCCGTTGGATTTAAAGATTCTGCATTGGCAATCGCATCTTCGGCACGGGCACGGTAGTTTTGCACATTGGACCATACACTAAAGAGTGACGTGTTGTCCGGAGTTAATTTATCTTCATCCAATTCCTTGTAAAAAGGAGAGTTTGGAACTGCGGTAGGGACAATTTCATCCACAATAGCACCAGAAGCGACCAACAGGTCTGACGCGGATGTTGCACCCGCGCGCCATACACCGGCGATGACAGGACCATAGACATAAGCACCTTTTTCGATACGACCGAGCATAGCGATGTTGTTTAGCTGTGATTCATCAATGGTGTTGTCCGGCAACTTGGTGTCGTTCACCCACTTGTCACAGGAGGAAAAGGAAAGTACTGCCATACAGACGAATCCTGCTTTCCAAATATCTTTTATTTTGATAGACATAATTATCATTTTTAAAAACCAATATTTACACTCATAGCGTAGCTGCGTGGAGCCGGTACCGCAGTCCAGTCGGATGATAGATAGCTGATACCACGGGTACGTTTACTACCGCCCTGTGAATCTATTTGTGGTTCGATACCGCCGTAGTTGGTCGTCAGCCACAGGTTGTTTCCTGTTAATGATAGCACGCAGCTTTTGAATAGACCATTGGTTTGTTTCTTGGCCCAAACACCTAAATCATAGGAGATGGTGACATTGCTCAAACGGATGAAATCGGCTTTCTCAATAAAATTACCGCGAGGACCAGCATATTGGGCAAGTTCATTTGCTGTTGCAATATACTCCGGCGTGCCTGGTGTCTGCGTGGCAAGCTGTGCTTTGAGATCCTCACTTGCCTTGAAGTTATTCCCTTGGCTGGCTACATTTCTATTGGAGATATTATAGACTTTAGCGCCTTTTGAATAGTTGAACAAAGATTGGATACGGAGGTTATTAACTAACTGAAGATTGAACCCAAATGATCCATTATAGGTAGGGAAAGGTTTGCCCAAAACCTGCGGTGCGCTTTCTTTAGCACCTGTATATACGCCGTTGCTATTGAAATTGGCACCTTCGGATACACCTGTATAGAACGAGAATGCTGGGAGGCCCGGACGGATCAGATTGACCGTGTTGATAATGTCATTTCCACCTGAGCTGATAACTTTATTGGACTGGTGATTGAAAATCACGAAGAGGTCCAAACTGTTTTTCTGATTACTGCTGGTAAATACACGGCTGTTATAAGTCACTTCAATCCCTTTACCACGAATTTTACCTACATTTTCGGGATAGTCCCCACTCAAGCTTGAAGGCCAACCCAAAGAAGGCAATAATGTGGTATATACTATTGCATCGCGTGTGTTTTGCAAATAGTAGGTAAAGCCCAAACGTTGTTTGAAAAAGCTGAGATCCGTACCGATCTCAAACTCACCGGTGCGCTCTGGTTTGATATCAGGATTACCCTTACGCAATGGTCTAACCAAGGTGCCAAACGAAGAATTTTCAATAAGATAGGCTGTCTGCGCATCATTTGGATATGGTAAACGACCAGATTCACCATAAGCGGCCCTTATCTTCCATTCATCGATCTTACCTTGCATAAATTCAAAGGGTTTCACATTATAGGCAACACTCACTGTGGGGTACCAGATACTGGCTACATTCCGACCAATCATATTGGATACGTCTCTTCTAACACCGGTATTGATAAATAACTGATTGTTGTAGCTTAAAAATGCCTCACCATAGATACCATGGGTACGTTTTTCGAAATAAGTATCGGTTGTACCTAAGATTTCAGCTGCTGAGGAGATGTTACTGATGCCTGGTACTGCAAAATTACGTACGCTGATACCGCTGACAGTTTCGGTAGATTTAGTCAACTGAGATAATAAGGCTAGATTCAGTTGCCATTTATCCGCTAGGGCAAAGTTGCGCGACAACTTGACATCCCAGTTGATATTCTGGTTTTTACGGTCACTGACCTGTTTGGCACCCGTACTGTTTGTACCCTGTAGGTAGCCGTAAGGAAGATAGTTCAACCCATCGATCCGATTGAGGTCAAGCCCCACAAGACTTTCCAGCTTGATATTAAAAGGAAGCGTATAGTTTAATTTGACACTTCCTGTAAAGCGGTCATTGGAATAGCTTTTCTCAATGGCACGCCAGGTTTCTTCGGAAATAAAAGGCCAGGGCGTCTGATCGCGCATTAGATTCCAGATGGCATCATCACGTCCCGAAGCTGACTGTGGGATACTCAGTTTACCTTTGACATAGCCAGCGGTGAAACCCAGTTTGAAATTGTCTTTAGTAAAATCATATCCTGCACGAAAGGTCTGTCTATTGTCTTTGTTGCCCGGAACAATACCTGAGGTGGTATTAGAGTTGGCCGAAAAGAATAGACTGTTTGCCTGATCAAACTGTGCCGATAAATTGGCATAGTACTGATTTTGATGACCTCGGTCAAAAAAGTTATTCAGCGCATCGTTGTTGACATATTTTGTGTATTTATTGGCGAGTTCGCTGAAACCGCCGGTATATTTTACATTGACAGCCACGCCTTTTTTGCCGCTCAGGCCACGTTTGGTCTGGATAATAACAACACCGTTAGCTGCCTCTGCACCATAGGAAGCTGCTGCCGCCGGTCCTTTGATCACATCGATAGAAGCAATATCGTTCATCGGTAAATCATTCAGTGCACTCATCGCTTCTTGTGAGGAATTTACATCAGCAGTATTACTGCTACCGTAGCGTACCCCATCGATAAAGATCAGGGGATCCCGTTCCATACTAAAGGTTGCTGCCGAACGAATATCAAAACGGATGGGCATACCTACTTTTCCATTGGTATTGTATACTTGGGCGCCGCTAATTCTTCCGTTTACCAGTTCCGCTAAAGAAGAGGGATTACTTTTTGCGACAATATCTGCGGCATCAATATGATCGACATTGGTACCAATGGCCCGTTTGCTCCGTGAATTGGCTAAACTTGCTGTGACCAATACTTCGTCTAGTGCAACACCGGATTCAAGACTGATCTCGACTTGTTGTCCTTCCTGTACCTTGACAAAATAACGCTCGTAGCTTTTATAGCCAACCATTTTAACCAGTAGAGTCTCCCCATTGTGAAGTACAAGACTAAATTTTCCGTTGCCATCGGTGACAGTTCCGCCTTGAGGGCGCTCTTTGATGATTATACTCGCTCCCGGTACGATCCCACCCGTGCTCTTGTCATGCACGATACCTTGAATATTTTGCGCTTGAAGGGCAAAACAAGAAAGCAAAGTGATGCTCAAAAAAGTAAAAATTCGATACATATGATTTTTATAGACTGTTTTTCTTTATTTAGTTTTGATCTAAATAAGGTAAAAATTTGCGCAAAGGTAATCATATCCTCAGAATTGACAAATTGGTTTTTAACTTTTTTTAACGAAACGTACCAATCTAACTGTTTAATTGGGAATAGTTTAGTCGAATTACAATAAATAATATGCCGGTTTCGAAAACCTACTCTTCGTATTTCTTAGGTTGTTTAAATAAAGTCTATTTGTTTGGTAGTTTTTAATTATGGTTTTGCTATTTTTGTAGCACTGTTATCCTAGATGGCATGCGTATGTGCTGTCTATTATTATATAATGCAGGTAAGAAATGAATGCATAGTGAAAATTAGCTGTTCAGGTTTTATGATCTTCTTGTATAAAAAAAATCTAAAAACTATATTTGTTCAAATCAATACATCATGCCTAAGTTGGAAAGTCTAAGCGATGAGGAACTATTTCTTTTGGTTTCCAAGAACCAAGATGGGGCATTTCATATGTTGTATGAAAGGTACAAGGCGGCTTTACTAGTCTATGCGATCAAGCGGGTCGGCCAAGATGCTGGGGAAGATCTGGTGCAGGATGTTTTTATTCGCACTTGGAACAATAGGTACTCAATTGATTATCAGGATGACTTTAAGGCCTATCTTTTTACAGCGCTAAGACGTCGTATCATGGATTATTTCGCCAAAGAAAATAATGCGCAAGGTTATCTGGAGGATCTCAAATCCTATGCAAGTGAATTTGCATTCGACGAAGCTGATGAACACGTCCGCGCGCAGTCTTTTCGTGATTCCATCTTCGCTGTACTCCATCGTTACGGTCCGCAATATCAAGCGGTTCTAAAATTGCGTTTGCAGGGGTATTCCAATCCCGAAATAGCAGTTATGTTGGGCCTTTCTGAAAAGACGGTACGCAATCAATATTCATCTACTTTAAAAATCATACGCTCTAATTTTTCGTCTTTTTTACTTTTTTTATTTTTTTGAGGGACAATCGTCTGGCAGCGCCGTTTACCTTAGTATAGCAGCATTAGAGCTGAACTAACAATTATTACTATGAAGATCGACGATTCACTATTCGCAAGGTATCAAGCTGGGGAATGTTCCGCGGAGGAAATAGCTTTGGTTGAGCGTTGGTTGGATCAGTTAGATCGTTTTCCCGAACCTCAAGATCGTCAGATGTTAATGCTTTTGGAAAATCTGGACGACAAAATGCCTTTTATCAAAAAACGCAAAAAACAATCCAGATGGAAGTGGCTGGCTGCGGCGAGCATTATCGTTATGCTGACAACGACTGTTTACATCTATTGGAGCCAACGGGCTGAACATGTTCGATATGCAAGTATTGACGCGATACAGGCGCCCATAAAATCCAATGCTATTGTCGTGTTGGAAAATAATACGGAATATGATCTTGACAAATTAAAACCTAATGATACCTTAAATGCCGGAAGTTATCGAATTGTGCGAACTCATGACGATCAAATCATCTATTTAATTGATCCTGCACAAAAATCGAAAGTTGTCTACAATACAATTCGCACAAAGACAGGGGGTACAGCACATGTACAGCTCGCAGATGGAACACAGGTTTGGTTGAATACCAATAGTGAATTACGTTATCCGATTTCTTTTAGAGGTGATATCCGCGAGGTTGCCTTAGATGGTGAAGGCTATTTTGAAGTTGCCAAACAAGAACGAAACCATAAAAGAGTACCATTTTTTGTCCGTGGCGATAGACAAACAATTCAGGTATTGGGAACGAAATTCAATGCTGATTTTACGGCTAACAATGAAACAGCTTTATTGGAAGGTTCGGTCGCTTTCTCCGATCGGGGATCAAGCTTGGAGCAGAGTAGAAAGGACCAGTTTTCCGTGCGGATCAGACCTAATCATGTGTATGATGGAGAGAAAGTGGTTGATGTAAAGGATATTACCCGTTATATCGATTGGAAAGAAGGCTATTTTGACCTGAATGAAATAAATATGGGGCAACTGTCTCTTAAATTGCGTGCCTGGTATGGTGTTGATGTTCGTGTTGATGCGCAATTAGCTCAGGTGCAATTGTTTGGTCGCGTACGCCGTGATAAAAGTTTAAAAGAGGTGCTGGACCTTTTGTCTCAAGTCCACCCCATGCAATATACATTGAAAAACAATTCTATATACATCAAATAACGAAAAGACAAACTAACGAAAATTAACTTTATGAAATTGAAAGTTTACCCTTTTGAAAAAAGAGTGGCGGCTACCGATTTGCCCAAAGATGTCGGTAAATGCTTATCGAAGCTTGTGCTGAGTGGTCTGTTGCTATCGGGTTTCATAGGTACAGCAATGGCGCAGCGTATTACGTTGAAAGAGCATAATAGTTCCATGTACTCCATTCTGGAAAAAATCCGAAAACAAGCGAATGCGGATCTTATCGGTGACTTAGCCTTACTCAAAAATAGCAAACCGATTAGCATTCAGGTAAAAGATAAGGAGATCGAGCAGGTACTAAGGGAGGTCGCTGCTGGTCAAGATGTGGATCTGGTCTTTCGAAATAACACGATTTTGGTGCGGCGAAAAGAACCCGCTCCCGGGAAAACAAACAATGAACGGCCTGCTGGGCGAAAGACTGAGGCTGGAGAACAGCGTCAGATCACCGTTGAGGGGCGTGTGCAGGATGCTTCAGGGAAACCTTTGGCCGGGGTATCTATCAAGGTGCTGCGAAGCCCACGCGGCGGGGTTCTTTCTGATGCGAATGGCAGGTTCTATGTAGTCCTGCTCAATGAGTCTTTGGAACTGGGCTTTTCCATGGTTGGCTATGAAAGACAGGAAGTTGAGGTTACCTCAGACAAACCGCTGGTGGTGACGATGCATCAAGTGGACAATAGAATAGAGGAAACGGTGGTCACCGGCTACAATAGGGTACGCCGCGAGAATTTTACAGGTGCGGCGACGATGGTGACACAGCAGGAACTGGAGAAATTCAACTCGACCAATATCTTTACTGTGCTACAATCGCTGGATCCTTCTTTTAAAGTCGATGAGCGTGTAACAGCGGGATCTAATCCAAATGTAATGCCACAGATCAATATTCGGGGAGTTTCTAGTGTAGGAGAATATGCCGTCAATGCCCCGTTGATTATTATGGATGGTTTTGAGGTACCACTGACGACACTGTATGATATCGATGTGAATCGCATTGAAACTATATCTATCCTAAAAGATGCCAGTTCAACGAGTTTATACGGTTCTCGTGGGGGGAATGGTGTGGTGGTCATTGAAACAAGATTGCCCAAAGATGGTAAGTTTACAGTGAGCTACGATATGAAACCTTCAGTTTCCATGGTGGATTTATCGGATTACAATTTGATGAATGCGAGGGAGAAATTACAATATGAAAAATTAGCGAATTTATATACATCGAAAAGTGGTGATAGCGGTTTTGACCTTATTCAACAGGAATTTTATAATAATCTATTCGCAAAACGAGAGCAGGATATACAGGGGGGAACGGATACCTATTGGTTGAAACAGCCTGTTCGAAATACATTTTCTATTAATCACAGTCTGCGGATGGAAGGGGGCGGGAATGGTGTGCGATATAGTCTTGAAGGTGGTTATTTTGATAGTAAAGGTGTAATGAAAGACTCTGGTCGAAAACGTGGTAATGCAGGTTTTACCCTAATCTATCGCATACCAAACGTGATTACTTTCCGCAACGTGGCGACTTATCTGTATAGCAAAGCCTATAATAGCCCCTATGGTGAATTTAAAACCTATACCGAGCTGAATCCCTACGAAAGAATATACAATGACCAAGGTAATTACAATGTTCGTTTTGGTGAGTTAGGACAATGGTATAACTGGGGACCAACGCAATTTAACCCATTGTATAATGCCAGTTTGGGATTCCGCGATGATGAAGTAGCCCAAACGCTTCAGAATAACATGTCTATCGAGTGGTTTGCGCTGCCAAAACTACTTGTCAGAGCATCGGGTATGATCGCACGGGAAATGAGAGATATTGATCGCTACAAGTCTCCTTTTCATACAGATTATACCAATATTACCGATGCAAACCTAAAAGGATCTTATACTTTCGGAAATCGAAATTTCACGAAATATGAAGGGAAAGTGGATGTACAATATTCTAATAAATTTGACAAGCATCAGCTTGTCGCCAATGGCATCGCAGAAATTCGTTCGGAAAACACCATAGGTAACAGCAATACTGTGACAGGTTATGTGGATGATCGCTTTATGACACCACAGATGGCTTTGCAGTATGCGGTAGGATCGTTGCCAAAATCGACTTCATTACCTGTACGTTCGGTCGGTTTTTTGGGTTCCCTGTTTTACACCTACGATAATAAATACAATGTAAGCAGTACCCTGCGATCTGACGGGGCATCGATCTATGGTAGCCAAAATCGTTTTGGGACATTCTGGAGTGCGGGTTTTTCCTATAATATGCACAACGAAACCTGGTTTAAAAATAATTTCCTGACACGGATGCGCTGGTATGTGAATGCTGGTACATCGAGTACGGTGAGTAATTTTAATGTAGGTATGGTAAGTACTTCTTATAATTTCATTACAGGCCGTAACTACTATAACCAATATGCGGCGATTTATACAGGACAGGGTAATCCAGCGGTACGTTGGCCTGAGCAACAGCAGCGGAGTGTGGGTGGAGAGTTTGGTATCAAGGGTGATCTGTTGAAATTAGATCTTTCCTTTTATGACCGCACGACCAACCGTATGATTTCTACTATTGATGTGGCGCCATCTTTTGGTTTTTATGAAGACAGATTTTTCCAAAATTTTGGTAAGGTGCAGAATAAAGGTTTTGAAGCAATGGCCAACTGGCGGGTGCTCAATAATACAACAAAAGATCTCAGCTGGTATCTGTCAGTCGGTGCAGTACAGAACCGTAGTAAGCTAAAAGAAATATCCAATGAACTTCGCGCCTTAAATGAGTCCTTGGTGACAAAAGATAAAGATGGTAATGTTATTCAGCCGGGACAATTCTACCAGGAGGGACAGTCCTTGAGTGTTATCCGTGCGGTACCGTCGTTGGGGATTGATCCCGCCAACGGACGTGAACTCTATCGCGACCGAAACGGCAATGTCACTTATACCTGGGATGCCAATAACCAACAGGTGGTGGGTAATTCGGAACCGACACTGTATGGAAATGTAGGGTCTACCGTCAATTTTAAGGGACTGACCGTCCAAGTGATCGGGAATTATTCCCTGGGTGCCGATAGATATAATCAAACGCTGATGGACAAAATTGAAAATAATAACGCTTATCAGAATGCGGATCGTCGTGTATTGGAAGAACGCTGGAAACAGCCGGGAGATATCACCAAATATAAAGCTATTGATGATCTGT
>PJTS01000182.1_pt1 | contig 58408 bp, 50 predicted proteins | sample 1512251 | NCBI WGS metagenome assembly PJTS01 (sample SAMN08177686, study PRJNA422409) | Soil metagenome, whole genome shotgun sequencing project. | isolation source: Soil (2) enriched on wood chips: alkali lignin treatment | place: USA: Madison | collected 2015-01-15 | reverse complement strand
TCGTTCGGGCCGGTGCAGAACATCCAGCTGAACTCGCAGACCGCCAGCAACCCGCTGAACCCGGAAGTGGCCAAGACCACCGAACTGGGTGCGCGCTGGCAGGACGGTGCGCTGCGCGCGGAAGTGACCGTGTTCAAGATGCGCTTTGACAACCAGATCCTGCAGGTGCCGGGCATCACCCCGGCCACCTTCCAGAACATCGGCGCCACCGACCACAAGGGCGTGGAAAGCGCGCTGGCCTACCAGTTCGCCGAGGACAGCGCACTGGCCGGCCTGGAGCTGTACGCGAACTACACCTGGACCAAGGCGATCCAGCAGTCCGGCGACAACCTCGGCCTGGACGTGCCGTTCTATTCCCGCGAGACCGACAGCGTGGGCGCCCGCTACGCGCTGGCAAGCTGGACCTTCAACCTGTCCAGCACCCACCAGAGCGGCCAGTTCTCCGACGCCGCCAACACCTGGGCCGAGAGCGCCGATGCGCGTGTGGGCCGTGTGCCCGGTGTGCGTCTGTGGAACGCGCAGGTGGCCTGGCAGGTGCCGGGGCTGGGCGAAAGCGAGATTGCACTGGGCGTGAACAACCTGGCCGACAAGCGCTGGTACACCCGCAACGTTGACGGCAACGCCGGGCGCATGGTGGCCGCACCGCGCACGTTCTACGTGCAGGGCCGTTACCGCTTCTGATCACCTAGCCGCCTGATGCGGTGACGGTGGCGATCACGGTGGCGGCGTATCATGCCGCCACCATGTCACCCCCCGTTTCGCCATCGCGCCTGCATCTGGCCTTCCAAGGCCTGCGCCTGCGCCTGCGTGGCAGCGACCTGTGGTTCATTGCGCTGGCCCTGGTGGTGGGGCTGATCGCCGGCGGCCTGACCCTGCTGCAGGCCGGGCTGGCGCGTAGCCTGCAGGCCAGCCTGTATGGTCTGGACGACGGCATCCGGCTGAGCTCGCTGCCTTCTCTGCCGTGGACCGCGCTGCTGGTGCTGCCGCTGGGCGGCCTGCTGGTAGGCCTGGTCAGCCTGGCCGCCAGCCGCCTGAAGCGCCCCCTGCTGGACGCCGTGGAAGCCAATGCCCTGCACGGTGGTCGCATGTCGATGCGGGACAACCTGATCGTGCTGGTGCAGACCCTGCTGTCCAATGGCAGCGGCGCCTCGGTCGGGCTGGAGGCTTCGTACACGCAGATGGGCGCCGGCAGCGGTTCGCAGCTGGGCCGGGTGATGCGCCTGCGCCGCAACGATGTGCGCACCCTGGTGGGCGCCGGTGCGGCCGGTGCCATTGCCGCAGCGTTCGGCGCGCCCCTGGCCGGTGCGTTCTACGCGTTCGAAATCGTGATCGGCGCTTACACGCCCTCGGCGCTGGCGCCGGTGGCGGTTGCGGCGCTGGCCGGTGCCTTCGTGGCCGACCAGGCCGGCATGGATGCCTACCTGCTGCCGGCCGCGGCGACCATCGACGTGCGCGCCGCCGACTATGCAATCTACGGCCTGCTGGGCTGCTGCTGCGCGATGGTGGGCATCGTCATCATGCGCCTGATCGCCTCGATCGAAGGCGGGGTCAAGCGCAGCCCCCTGCCCGCCTGGTGCCGCCCGGTGGTTGGTGGCCTGCTGCTGATTCCGCTGGCGCTGGCCAGCCCGCAGGTGCTGTCGTCCGGGCACGGCGCGCTGCACCTGGACCTGACCACCCACCTGCCGCTGATCTGGATCGGCGGCCTGCTGACGCTCAAATGCCTGGCCTCGGGCATCTCGCTCGGCTTCGGCTTCCGCGGCGGATTGTTCTTCGCCTCGCTGTTCATGGGCACGCTGGTGGGCGCGCTGTTCGCCGGCCTGCTGGCGCTGGCCACCGGGGTGCCGGTGATCGACGCCACCTCGGCCGCCCTGGCCGGCATGGCTGCGCTGGCCGCGGCGGTGGTGGGCGCGCCGATGACCATGGCCATGCTGGTGCTGGAAGGCACCCACGACTTCCTGCTGACCAGTGTGGTGATGAGCGCGGTGCTGGTATCAAGCACGCTGGTGCGGCAGTGGTTCGGTTACTCGTTCTCCACCTGGCGCATGCATCTGCGCGGCGAAAACATCCGCAGCGCGCGTGACGTGGGCTGGGTACACAACCTCAGCGCCGGGCGGATGATGCGCAAGGGCGTGGCCACGGCCGCCGACAGCCTGGACGCGGCGGACTTCCGCCAGCGCTTCCCGTTGGGCTCGGGCACACGGGTGATCCTGATCGACGGCGAAGGCCACTACGCCGGCATCGTGCAGATCGCCCGCCTGTTCCGCGACGGGGTGAAGGCCGATGCCCGCGTGGCTGACTTTGCCGAAAACCGGGACGTGGCCCTGTCAGCCAGCGCTGACGTGGTGAGCGTGATGCAGCGCTTCGACCAGACCCAGGCCGATGAACTGGCGGTGGTCGCCAATGATGGCCAGGTGCTGGGCGTCGTCTCCGAAGCGTTCGTGCGCAAGCGCTACGCAGAAGAACTGGACAAGCGCCAGCGCGAGCTGATGGGCGAACGCGTGGACGACGGCGAGTAACCCCGGCGCGGGTGCAGGGCTACAACGCCTCGCCGGCGTCGGCCAGGCGCGACTCGATCAGCGCGTGCCACTGCTGCAGCAGGTCCACCAGCATGTCCAGCTCGGCGTCGGCGCGCTGCGCCCGGCCGCTGCGCAGGCTGGCCTGCGCTTCCTGCAACTGCGCCAGGAAGCCCTGCACGGTATCGGCCTGCACGATCAACCCGGGAAGCCGTCGGCCGGGGATGCGCACCACCGCATGGTTGCCCAGCGGTCCATACACGGTCAGCGTCTCATCTGTCTTCATGCGCAGCGGCAGGAATTGGGCGTTCATCGAGGGCACCGGATGAATCCTGGGCCACCGGCAGGCAGGGTGACGGGGGAGACGTACCCTGCCCGCCGGCAGCCCAGGGGAGAAACGCGGGGTGCCAGCAGACGGCTGGCAGTGGGTCGGTCAATGCGGCCGGGCCACGCCGACGATCTGCACGCGCCGGTTCGGCGCCAGACATTCGATCAGCTGCCGGCGATCACGCTGTGCGCACTGCACCAGCGGGTTGGCAGCGCCGCGTCCTTCCGCACGGATGCTGGTGCCAGGGACCCCTCCCTGCACCAGCGCACTGCGCACGGCCTCGGCGCGCCGTTGCGACAGGTGCTGGTTGTACGCGGCGCTGCCGATTCGGTCGGTGTAGCCCACCACCTGGATGGACTGCACCTGGCTGGCTTCCCGCACCTGCCCCAACACGCCCTGCACCACCCGCTGCCCGTTGAAGCTCAGCGCTGCGCTGTCGAAGGCAAACAACGCATCGGCGGACAGCTGCAGCGGTTGTTCCGGCAGCGCAGCGGCCTGTGGCGGCGGCGGCGGACGCGGCGGGTCGAGCACGGCCGCGCAGGATCCGGGCTTCCAGTAGCCGCCCTGGGCAATGCCATTGTCATCGAAACGCACCTGGAACTGGCACGTGAAGTACTCGGCGCCCTGCGCGGTGCGGAAGTTGAACAGGTAGTTCCACTGGCGCACGCCCCACATGCCCTCGTTGAAGTGCGGCGTGCCCAACAGCGTGTACAGCTGGCGCTTGCTCATGCCCGGCGCGAACCGGCGCAGGTCGGCGATGTCCGGGTAGATGCCTTCCTTCAGCGAGGCCTTGCCGGCGTCCGGGAAGACCACGGTGCTGGCGCCGGGACTCTCCCCTGCCGGTGCGTGGCTGCGGCAGGCGGCCAGCAGACCAAGCGCGAGCAGCAGCACCAGCCAGGCGACGATGCGGCGGGAACGCAGGATGCGATGCGGTTTCATGGACTTCCCCCTGTTCTGCTGGAAACGCGGCCCGGGCAAGGCTGCACCCGGGCTGCGCGCGTTACCACTGGATGCCGGCACCGACGGCCACGCCGGCTTCGCCGCGGCTGTTGGTGGAACCGCTGAACTTGTAAATCCAGCGCCCGCCCTCGGAGACACCGGAGATACCCACGGCCACGCCGGATTCGCCGTTGTAGCTGCCTGCCGCGAACGAGGCCATGTTGCGGCCGGCCTCGCTGGGCTGCGGCAGCGAGGCGGTGGCCATGGCCGAGGCCACGCCTGCCGAGGCACGGCTGTCGGTCTTGCGCAGGTTGCGCTCGAAGCCACCCACGCGCTCATCGGTGTAGGCCTTGGACCAATCCAGGGTCTGCGCCATGCCGGATTTCAACTGGTCCACGTTCACCGCGTCGGTGCCGGCGGTACCGGCGGCCACGTTGCGCACGGTGGTAGGGCCGCTGCTGGTGCTGCCCAGGGTTACGCTGTTGTAGTTGGTGGCGCCGTTGGTGGTGGTGTCGTAGCGGATGTTGCCCTGCTGCGACGCCTGCAGCTGGCGCACGTTCACCGCATCGGTGGCGGCGCTGCCGTCGGCCACGTTCACCACCTGACGCTCCGCGCCGGCGGCCCCCACCGACACCGTGTTGGCACGGTCGGCCACCGAACCGGCACCCAGCGCCACCGCATTGTCGGCCTGCGCCTGGGCGCCGTTGCCCAGTGCGGTGGAGTTGGCCCCGGCCGCCACCGAACCGGCACCACCGGCGGCGGAATTGGCGCCGGTGGCGGCCGGATCGGCCAGGTTGTTGCTGTTGTTGGCGCGGAAGCTGCCCGCCACGTTGGTGATGTTCTGGATCTTCTGGTCGGTGTAGGCCTTGGACTGGTCAATGGCGTAGTTCACGCCGTTGTTCAACTGGCCCACGTTCACCGCATCGTAAGTATCCGAACCATCGGCCACGTGGGTGACCTTGCGCTCGCTGCCGGTGCTGCCCACCGACACTTCGCCGGCCGAGTTGCTGGCACCGGTCTGGCCGTAGGCACCGGTGTAGCCGCTCTGCGCGCCGACGCTGGCGACCGCGCCACTGCCCAGTGCCACGCTGTTGTCGGCGCTGGCACTGGCACCGTTGCCCACGGCCACGCTGCCGGCACCGGCCGCACTGGCCTGCGGCCCCAGCGCCAGCGCTTCGGCGCCAGTGGCGGTCGCGGCGGAGGCGGTGGAGTTGACCGCCAGATACGGGCTGCTGCCGCCACTACTGATGCGCTGGTTGAGCACCTGCAGCGAACCATCCACGGCGGAAAACGCGGCGGTGACGTTGCTGTAGTCGTTCTGGATGAGCGTGCCATCGGTAGCGATGGAGGAGATGCGGAAGCTGGGCGCCACCCACAGGCCGGTGTTGCCGTCGTAGGTGGTACTGCCGCCGAAATAGCTGGCCACCGTGGTGTGGGTGGCGAACAGCTGGTCGCCGGTGATGGCATCGCTGCTGCCGGCCAGGACGCTGCCGGCGGCCACGTTGGTCACTTTCACCGGCGCGCCACCGGTACCGCTCAGGGTGATCGAATCGACCACGTTGCCGCTGCCGTCCACATCGTACTTCACCGCGCGCGCATCCAGCTCGTCGCTCTGCTCGGCCACGTTGGCCAGCGAGACGCTCACTGCATCGAACGCGGTACCCACGTCGTTGTAGCTGCCCTGGCTGAGCGAGCCATCGGCGGCCACGTTGTTCAGGGTGTAGGTGGGTGCCAGCACCACGCCGCTGGCATCGACCGTGGCGCCGCCGCCCAGGTGGGTGGCCAGGGTCTGGTTGGCCGCGAACAGTTGCGCGCCGTTGATCGCTTCGGTGCTGGCCGCACTCACCTGGCCCGGGCCCAGGTTGCGCAGCGTGGTGGCGGTACCGGCCTGGCCCAGGGTGGCGCTGGCATAGTTCACGCTGCCATCGCCATTGAGGTCATAGCGCAGCGCGCCCTCCTCCGACGCCTGCAGCTGCGACAGGTTCACCGCGTCGGTGGCCGCGGTGGCCGCCGCCACGTTGGTGATCTGCCGCTCCGCACCGGCCGCGCCCACCGACACCGTGTTGTCACGGTCGGCCAGGCTGTCGGCACCGACGGCGATGCTGTTCGCAGCGGCCGCCTGCGCATTGCTGCCCACCGCAATCGAATCGGCACCTGCTGCCAGGGCTTCCACACCGGTGGAATTGACCCGCAGGTACTTGGTGCCGCCGTTGCGGATGTCAGTGATCTGCGTGTTGAGATTGACCAGCGAGCCATCCACGGCATCGAAGGCGTCGGTGGCGTTGTCATAGGCACCCTGCGCGATCGCGCCGTCACTGCCGATCGTGCTGATCTGGAACAGCGGCGCAGTGAAGGCACTGGTGGCCGGATCAAACGCAGCCTGGCCGCCGAAGAAGCGCGCGATGGCATCGTTGCTGGCGTAGAGCTGTGCACCATTCACCGCTTCGGTGCTGCCGGCATTGATCGCCCCGGCGGCCAGGTTGGCCACCGTGGTGGCGCCGGTGCCATTGCCCAGGGTGACGCGGGTGTAGATCGGATCGCCGGCACCGTCCAGATCGTAGGTGACCGCCGCATCGCCCACGGCCTGGATCTGCGAGATGGCGCCCTGCAGCTGGGCAACGTTCACCGCATCGGTGGTGGCGCTACCGGCGGCCAGGTTGGTGATCTGGCGTTCGCCGCCGTTGGCACTGCCCACCGACACTTCACCGGCTGACACCTGCGCGCCGGTCAGGCCGTAGGCACTGTAGCTGGCCTGTGCGCCGCGCAGCGCCGCCGAACGGAAGCCCAGGGCTACGGAATTGGCTTGGTTGGAGGTGGATTCGGCACCGAGCAGGGTCTGGCCGTTGGCGGTGCCTACGGCGCTGTCGCCGACAATGACCGAATGGCCCATGCGCGCGGCGTAGTCAGCGGTCGGCACGCCGGTGGGGTTGGTCGGGTCATTGGTGCCGTTGCCGGGGAAGGCCACGTTGGCATCCACCTGCGGCAGTTCGTGGCGTGCGTTGGCACCGATCACCACTTCGCGCGAGCCGTTGGCGTAGGCGCCATCGCCCATCAGCACCTGGTAGTCCTGTGCCGCGTTCACCGCCCAGCACGAAATGTCGGCCAGGCCGATATCCAGGCACTTTCCGGCCCATTCGGGCGAATCGGAGGGCAGCAGCAGGCCCAGCAGGCCACCGGGATTGCCGTTGTTGATGTTGTAGATGTAGCTGTCGGAGGTCACCCCACCGATCAGCGTCAGATGCGAATTGCCGCCGGTGACCGCGCCGCCCAGGCCGTTCAGCGTGCTGCCCACCGGCGAGGCATTGACCAGCGGAATGCCCAACGCGTTGACCGCCGAATAGGTCTGCATGACGTTGGCGGTGCTGACCCGCAGGTTGCCGTTGCTCAGGTAGCCATCGCCACCGAACAGGCCGTTGGTGGTCGGGCCGATCAGCGCGCTCAGGCCGCCGACCACGCCGCCGTTGCCGATGATCAGGCCGGCGTTGGGATCGCCGGCCACCGGTGCCTTGCCGGTGCTGGCGGCAATGGGCGACGGCGAGGACAGGCCAAGACCGCCGACCGCCCCACCGACCAAACCACCCACGGCGCCGGTCAGGTTGCCGACCGTTCCGTTCAGATCGCCATTGAGCAGGCTGCCCACGGCATCGCCGACCCCGCCCAGCGCCGAACCGACACCGTTCAGCAGGCCGCCCAGCCCCAGCGCCGAGGTCTGCGCGGTGGCGGTCGCGTTGGCAGCAAGCTTGAGGTTGCGGTCGGCCACCACCGGCTGGCCATCCGGGCCCTGCACCCGCACGTTGCCGGCCACGCCGGTATCGAAGGCCGCAGTGATCGCGCGGTCGTCGGTATCCCCCGGGGTTTCTTCCTTGGCCGGCAGGGTGACCGCAGCGGTTGCGGCCACATCGGCATCGCCTTCGATGCGCTGGCCGATGGCCGCCAACTTGGCACCCACACTGCCTTCGACGGCCGCCTTCAGCCCGGCCGGGTCTGCGCTGCCACCCAGGGTGACGCGGGGTGCGGCCTCGACCGCGGCCACGGTGTGCCCGCCCACGCCGATGTTCGCCTTGGCGTTGGCCTGCACAGCCGCCGCCAGCGGCGCCTGCGCCGAGGGCTGCAGTGCGGCGGCCACGTCTGTATCCAGCGCGACCGCTTCGCTGCCGCCCAGCGCGACCGGTGCCTTGAGTTGAGCGCCCAGCGCCGGTGCTGACTGCGTTGGCGCAGCCAGCGTCACGTTTACCTTGGCCGGCAGCACAGTGCGCACGATCGGCAGCACACCGGTGTTCAACTGCAGCGCAACGCGCGCATCGGCATTGGTTGCGGTGTTGGCCTGCGCCACCCGTGCCGCCAACGCCACTTCGGCATCCACCTTCACCGGCATCGTCTGCGTGTACTTGGCTGCCAGCGCCTGCAAGTCACGCAGCGACTGGTTGGTTTCCGTGGCGTGTGCCGTGCCGCTGGCCAATGCGCACAGCAGCGCCAGCGCCAGCACGCTCAGCGCCGGCACTGCGCTGCGCGCGTCGTGCAGCGTCGCGCCCGTGTTGTCGCCGGTGGCCAGTTCCGAAGCGACCACCAGGGCATTGAGCTGGCGGTTCCAGACGCGTCGGTAGATGCGGTTCATGAGCAATTCCCCCGTAGGCGTACAGCTTGAAAGTCAGTGGAGTGCCGCAAGGCAGGTGACTGACATTTCGCGCCTTTCCGTGCGCAGCGCGCACTTCATTCCGGCAGGGCAATCGCGCATTCCGGCAAAACGACAGCCGGATTCGGCAGCCGGATATGCAAAACCGGCAGAACCGGGTATTCAGCAACGCAACGGGGGTTTCAGGCCGGCTGGCCCATCTGCGCCGGCGCGCGCATCAGCGTGTCGCGCGGCAGTTCGCCGAACACCTTGCGGTAATTATCTGCAAACCGAGAAAGATCCCACAGCCCGCAGCTCAGCGCGATGGCCTTGACCGAGCGCCGGCTGGAGTCGGCCATCGACAGGCTGCGGCAGGCCGCGCACAGCCGCAGCATCGACAGGTATCTGTTGGGCGAGGTGCCAAACAGATCTTCAAAGGCATAGCGCAGGCCGCGCTCGCTGACCCCGGCGGCGTCGCAGATTTCATTCATATATATATTGCGACGCAGGTTGAGCCGCATGAAGTTCTCGGCACGCTGGGCGATCAGGTAATGGGTGCGGCGCGCGCGGGTGCAGCCCGGGCGATCACCGGGGCCCGTGGCCAGCAGCGCCTGCACGTGCTCGTGCAGCAGGCGCTCGGTTTCCTCGGCCTGCAATACCCCGCCCTGGCCCAACTGCTGGTGCAGCTGGTGATAATGCCGGGCCAGCGGCAGCTCGTCGGCGCCCAGGGTGAACAATGACAATGCCTGCCCGGCCGGCGGCGTGCTGCGCAGGCTCAGCTCGGCCAGTTTGCGCTGCACGCGTTCGACCGGCACCAGCATCAGGGTCATCTGCGTGCCGGGGCTCAGGGTGAATTCGCTGATGCCCTCGGGAAGAATGGTCAATGCCATGCCCGGAGCCAGCGGTACGCCGTGGCACCAGCTGAGCGTGTCGTCGGTGGTATGCAGATACCCCAGCATGGCCCAGTCCGGCGGCAGCATGAACCGGCCACGGCAATGGAACCCGCAGTGCAGACTGCAGAACAAGGCTTCTTCGTGCACCCGCGAAGCGAATGCCGCACGCGGACCGTTGCCATCCAGCAGCAGCAGTTCCACGTCGCACACCCGCAGCACACCGCTGAGTGTGGCCAGGTCGATCGACCTGAGTCCGCTGTCGGCGCTGTCCTCCACCCCACCATCGACCATGACAGTGTTTTCCCCTGTTGGTTTGCCGCGCAGCACCGCCCCCACTGCCTGACAGGGCGTGTACCGCTTCCACGAACCGCCTGGTGCATGCCGATGGCGGCCGTGCCACTTACCACCCATCGGAAACCGCATAACCTTGAATGGGAGTATGCCCGATAATCGGCGTCCGTAAACAGATCACACTTTCGTTGCCGCCAACGCGTTCATTCCTGAATATAAACAGGGTAATGGCACAGTGTTCGCATGCAGCCATCACATAATCACGATTCCTGCACTTTCGTGAATCGTTATGCCCGGCAACGGATATCGATCACAGAACCGGCCTGAAATCTTCATGATTTTTCCGGTTCTGCCGAATTTGCATATAGGTTCCGGTTGCAGCGCACCTTCGTTCAGGCAAAGTCAATAGCACGGTGATCCGGCATTGCTTCAGCCGCCGCACCCAGGGGGAACGAGATGCAGATGCGCAGCGCCACCGCAGGCACAGGCAACGGCCATGACCGGTCGGCTGCGCGCGCGTATGCGCCGATGCCCAACCCGGGGAGCCGGATCTTCGCAGACGCGCCAGGCGGAACCAACCGCCCGGCCTCCTCCGCCAGGACGGCGAAGGCCCAGGGTTGATCCCGGCGGAGCCGGGCCACCACCCATGCAGTGCCCTGCAACACCATCTGACAGGTAGAGGGAGATCACCGTCATGAACGCTTCCATCAAGAAGTTCCTGAAAGAAGAAGACGGCGTTACCGCGCTGGAATACGGCCTCCTGGCCGCCGTGATCGCCGGAATCCTGGTGGCGGTCGGCAACGACCAGATCCGCGATTTCTTTGAAACGCTGTTCACCACGCTCAAGAACGTGGTGACCAACGCGGCTGGCTCGGCCAGCGGCGGCACCGGCAGCTGACCGAACGCGCAGCTGCCGCCGGCCCGGTGCCGGTATCGCACCGCGATGCCGCGCCCGGGGCAGACGGAACAAGCGGGTAATGGACGACGAGGGTGCGTGATGACACTGCTGGGACTGCTGGCCATTGGACTGTGCCTGCGGGTTGCGATCAGCGACCTGTACGCCCGTCGGGTGCCCAACGCCTGGCTGCTGGCCGCGTGCGCACTGGCGCTGCCGTGGTTGCTGGTCAGCCAGCTGACCGCCACACCGCAACCGCTGGCGGCGCACTTGCTTGGCGCGGTACTGGGCTTGCTGGCGCTGCTGCCGTTCCATCTGCTGCGCGTGATGGGCGCCGGCGATGTGAAGTTCTTCGCCGTGCTGGGGTTGCTGCTGGGCTGGCAGGCGCTGTTGCCGATCTGGATCGCCGCCAGTCTGGCCGCGGGACTGCACGCCGGCATCGTCGTGGCCTCCCGGGTGCTTGCACCACGACTGCCGGCAACGCTGCAGGCGCAGCACTGGCAGGCGCACCCTGCCCTGCGCGACATGCAGCAGGCGCGACAGGGCCGTACGGGCACGCCCTACGCAACCTATCTGGCCCTGGCGGCCATCGGCTGGCTGTTGGTCACCACCTATGGAGGCGCCGCATGAAGCGCTGCGCGCCACGCCGGCAACACGGCGCCGCCACGATTGAATTCGCGCTGATGCTGATGCTCGGGCTGATTCCGCTGCTGATGCTCACCTTTTCCGGGGTGATGATCATGGCCGCGCAGCAGACGCTGGCAACGGCTTCGGCCGAAGGCGCACGCGCGTCGCTGCGCTATGCCAGCGCCAACGAACGCCGCGTCGCCGCCTGTACCGCCGCACGCCGGTCGATGCAGTGGCTGCTGCAGTTTTCCAGCCAGGAACCGGATTGCAGCGCTGGCGGCAGTGGCGCCATCGTCGTCTCCCCCTTGGCCGCATGCAGCGGCCTGGCCAGCGCGCAATGCGTGACGGTCACGGTCAGCTATGACTATGCCGCCCACCCCTTCCTGCCCGGCACCGGCACGCTGTATGGCTGGGTGATGGGCGATCCGATCCGCAGCAGTGCCGTGGCCCAGCTCGATCTGGGCAGCAACTGACCCACGTACCAGGAGAGGCGAATCATGTTGAAGCTGACCCGCATTGCTGCCGTCGCGCTGATCGCATTGGCCGTGCTGCTAGCCCTGGTCGCCTTCGTTGTGGGCCGCACGCCCGCCACCGCGCCGGCCGCCGCACCGATTGCCAGCCAGCCCGGCGCCGCCACCATTACCGTGGTGGAAGCCATTGCCCGTCTACCTGCCGGTGAGCCGATCACAGCGGCCGGGGTACGCCTGGCCCAGCGCACCCAGCCGGTACCCGGCGCCCCCACGGACCTGGCGGCGGTGGTCGGCAAGGTGCCGGTGCAGGACATCGCCGAAGGCAGCGCGATCAACCAGGGGCTGCTGGCGAAGGGGTTCTCGCTGCAGCTGCGGCCTGGCGAGCGCGCGCTGGCGGTGCCGGTGGATGAGCTGGTCGGCGCCGGCAACCGCATTCTTCCCGGTGATTTCGTCGATGTCTTCATGAACCTGCGCAGCAACAACAATGCGATCAATGGCACACAGGACGTGGCACAGACCCGCCTGCTGCTGTCGCGGTTGCGGGTGTTGAGCTACGGTCAGCAGGACATCGTTCCGGTTGCGGCGGAAGCGGCAGCGACCACGCCCGCCGACAACGACCCGCGCGCGGCCGACATCACCGGCGCAGGCAGTTCCAGCAGCACCAGCAAGGGCGACGCAGAGGCCACCCAACCTGCGCGCAGCGCGGTGCTGGCCGTGCCGATCGCCGAGGCGAACCGGCTGCTGCTGGGCGCGCAGCAGGGCAAGCTGTTCCTGGCCCTGCGCAACCCGGCTGACACCGGCCTGCCCGATGTGGCGCTGTTCGCGCCGGCTAAGGGCGTGCTCGATCCCGTGCGCGGCCTGGACGCCGAACAACAGGCGGCGCTGCAGCGCCCCGAGAACAATGCCTTTGCCGGCCTGGACGGCGAAGCACTGGCCGGCAAGGGCCTGACCGAGCGCGCCCCCGCCGCACCCACTGCCCGTGCCAGCGCGCCGCGCCGCACTGCGCCGCGCCCGGCCGGCATCGAAATCATCCGCGGCGATAGCGCTGCGCCCCGCGGTTCCCTCTGACCGGATTCCGGAGCCTCCATGACCCAACGCCGCCACTGCATTGCCCGATCACTGCACCAGCGCTGGCTGGCCCTGCTGCTGGTGGTGCTGGCGCCCGCCAGCAGTCTGGCCGCCGACGATCTGGTGCTGCAGACACGTGAGCAGCGGCCGTGGACCCTGCCGGCTGACCTGGAACGGGTGGCCATTGCCGATCCCGGCGTGGCCGATATCGTGATGCTGCGTGGGCAACGCCAGGCCCTGCTGGTGGGCAAGTCGCCCGGCAGCACCACCCTGCTGCTGTGGCACCGCGCCCGCGCCGAACCGCAGCGCGTGCAGGTGCGCGTGCAGAGCGCGGTGCAGGGCGCTGCGGACACCGCCGACAACGGACTTTCGTTTACCCAGCAGGACCAGCAGGGCCTGCTGCAGGGAAGCACCGACAGCGTGCTGTCGCACATGCAGGCGCAGAAGACCGCCGCCATGGCGTTGGGCAAGGACGGTCTGCTGGCCGATGCCTCCACCATCGCCAGTGGTGGCGTGGTGCAGGTGGAAGTGAAGGTGGTCGAGTTCAACAAGACCGCGCTGAAGCAGATCGGCATCAATTTCCAGAACAAGAACGGTGCGTTCGCCTATGGCATAGCCCGCCCCGGCAGCCGCCTGCCCGGCGACACCGGCCTGCTGCCCGGCATGGAGGAAGGCGGCAGCGCCAACGAAGACGAGTCGCCGCTGTCATCTGCCTTCCGGCTGGTGTTTGGATCCACCAAACACCGCTGGAATGCCGACGTGGATCTGCTGCAGGCCAACGGCATGGCCCGCGTACTGGCGGAACCGACGCTGGTGGCGCTCTCCGGACAGAGCGCCAGCTTCCTGGCCGGCGGTGAGCTGCCGATCCTGGAGCCACAGGGCCTGGGCACCACCACCATCACCTACAAGCCGTTCGGCATCGGCCTGACGGTCACGCCGACGGTGCTGGCACCCAACCGCATTGCGCTGAAGGTGGCACCGGAAGCCAGCGACCTGGACTACAGCAATGCCATCTCGCTTGATGGCGTGCAGATTCCCTCCATCACCACCCGCCGCGCCGACACCACGGTGGAACTGGGCGACGGCGAGAGCTTCGTGATCGGTGGGCTGGTCAGTTCCAGCGTAGCCTCGACGGTGAACAAGATTCCGCTGCTGGGGGATCTGCCGATCATCGGCTCGTTCTTCCGCAACTTCGACTACAAGCGCCAGGACAAGGAGCTGGTGATCATCGTCACCCCACGACTGGTGCAGCCGCTGGCACGCAATACCGAACTGCCGCTGCCCGGCGAACAGGAAGCACGCCCGAACCTGCCCGAATGGGGGGCCTGGCTGCTGGGCCCGATCAGCCGCGACCCGGTGCCGGGCTTCTCGCGCTGACTGGCCACTGCAAGGACACCCCCATGCCCTATGCCACCGCACAGCCCCTGCATGCCGCCGGACCACCGATGCACCTGGTCCTGTACGGCATGGACCGCGAGCTGCTGCCACGCCTGGCAGCCAAGCTGCCGGCCGGCGCCGCACTGCACTGGCAGGACAGCACCCAGCCGACCTCGGCGCAGGACCTGCAGCGCGGGCCCCACACCCTGGTGCTGCTGGACTTCCGGCCCGAGCATGCCTCGGCGTCCACGGTGCTGGCGCAGCAGCTGCAGCAGACCCTGCCCGACCTGGTGCTGGTTGCAGTGGGCGCCACCAGCGCCGGACAGGTGGAAGGCGTGGTGCTGGCCCTGCGCGCCGGGCTGCGCGATGTGCTGGATCTGGACAGCGACAACAGTGGCATCGAGGCCGCCCTGCGCCGCGCCCTGTCGCCACGCACCGCGGTGGTGGCACAGCAGGCGCACAAGGCCCGCCTGATCGTGCTGCTGGGCGTGCGCGCCGGCGTGGGCACCAGCACACTGGCCGCACATCTTTCGGTGCTGGCGCAGCAGACCCATCTGCTGGCGCAGGGCGAAAGCAATCCGCAGGACGGCCTGCTGCTGGAACTGGCGCAGCCTGCCGGTGACCTGGCGCTGTACCTGAACCTGGACAGCCGCTTCCACTACGAAGATGCCCTCCGCAACGCCAGCCGCATCGACGCCACCCTGGCGCGCACCGCCATGGCCCGCCACAACAGTGGCCTGGTGCTGCTTGACCGTGCCAGCGGCAGCGATGCGGTGCCACCGTCCGATCCGGGCGCGCTGCTGCAACGCCTGCGGGGTGTGTTTGCCAGCGTGCTGTGCGATGCCGGCGGCTGCCCGCTGCGGCAGTTGCCGCCGCTGCTGCTGGAACAGGCCGACGAGATCTGGCTGGTGGCCGATGCGTCCATTGCCACGCTGGTCTCGCTGGACCACGCGCTGAAACACCTTGCAGGACAACGCGACCGCGAAAAGCGCTTGCAGTTGGTCATCAACCGCCACGACGACAGTGCCGGCATGAGTCCAGAGCAGATTGCGCGCCGCTTTGAACTGCCGCTGCTGGCCACGCTGCCCGAGCGCCCGCGCGTTCGCACCGCCGCCAGCCACGGCCATCTGCTGCTGCAGGACGCACCGCGCGACCCGTACCTGCGTGCCCTCGCCCCGCTGATCCAACGCCTGGACCCTGCCGCCTGCCCGGTGCAGCCCAATGGCCTGCGGGAAAGACTTGCCCTTGCCCTGGGTGGATCGCAATGGAAGACAAAGTGACCCTGTTCCCGAACGCCCTCGCCCGTGCCAGCGCCCCCGACGCGGCGCCGGGCGTCCTGCCGTTCGCGCAGACCGAGCAGTACCAGAAGGTGCTCTCGGCCGCGCACGAACACCTGCTCAACAGCATCGAAGACGAGCGCATCGACATCGATTCGTGGGCACCGGACACCATCGCGCGCTGGGTGCAGGTGCAGACGGTCAGCTTCATCCAGGAATGGCGCATCCCCATCAACGAAGAAGAGATGCAGGTGGTGGCCGACGGCCTGGTGAAGGAGCTGACCGGGTTCGGGCCGCTGGACGACCTGCTGCATGACCCGACCATCGAAGACATCCTGATCAACGGCTTCAAGGACGTGCACGTTTCGCAGGGCGGACAGCTCAAGCGTGCCACCCAGCGCTTCACCGACGATACCCACCTGCTGCGCATCCTGCGCCGCATCCTGGCCCCGCTTGGCCGCCGCCTGGACGATTCCAACCCGATGGTGGACGCGCGCCTGCCCAACGGCGGCCGCCTCAATGCCATCATCGCGCCGCTGGCGGTGGATGGCCCGATGGTTTCCATCCGCAAGTTCCGCAAGGACCCGTTCACCCCGGACGAACTGTTGGCCAAGGGCACCTTCGACGCGCCCATGCAGGCGCTGCTGAAGGCCATGGTGCTGGGGCGCTGCAACATCCTGGTCTCCGGCGGTACCAGCTCGGGCAAGACCTCGCTGCTGAACGCGCTGGCCAGCTACATCCCGGCCAACGAGCGGGTGATCACCGTGGAAGACACCGCCGAGCTGTCGTTGAACCACCCGCACGTGGTGCGCCTGGAAAGCCGCATCGGCGGCGCCGACGGCCACGGTGCGATCAGCATCCGCGACCTGGTGCGCAACAGCCTGCGCATGCGCCCGGACCGCATCGTGGTGGGCGAAGTGCGTGGCGCCGAAGTGCTGGAGATGCTGCAGGCGATGAACACCGGCCACGATGGCTCGATGGCCACCATCCACGCCAACACCCCGCGCGACTGCCTCTACCGCATCGAAATGCTGGCCGGCTTTGCTGGCTTCCAGGGCAGCGAGGACAGCCTGCGCCGGCAGATCGCCAGCGCCATCGACTTCATCGTGCAGATCTCGCGGCTCGGCAGCGGCCGCCGCGTGCTGGTCTCGATCACCGAGATCACCGGGGTGAGCGACAACCTGATCACCACCCAGGAAATGTTCCGCCACGAGGTGCAGATCGACGGCAGCGGGCGCGAAATCGACCGCTGGATCGGGCTGGGCTTCCACCCGCATTCGCACAAGCTGGAACCCTTCCGCCAGCAGCTGCGCGATTCACTGTACGGAGACCTGTAAGCATGGGCACCGGCGTGCTGCTGATGGTGTTGAGCATTGTCTCGGTGCTGCTGGGCCTGGCCGCCTGGCTGTGGAGCAGCGCGCACAGTCGCGAGCAGCGGCAGGCCTCGCTGCAGCATGCCGAACAGCAGCTGGCCCGCGGCGCCGGCAGCCCGGTTGCAGACAGCGGCCGCGCTACGCCCGTGGCCGCTGCCGCGAGCAACCGGCGAACGCTGCCCTGGGATCCGCTGCTGCAGCGGGCCGGCCTGCAGCCCGGCTGGAAACTGCCGGTCCTGCTGCTGGTGCCCGGCCTGGTGCTGTCGGCCATCGCGGTGGCGCGGCTGGGCACCGCGTGGATGTTCCCGCTCACCCTGGGCCTGTACCTGATCGGCTGCTGGCTCTGGCTGCTGCGCCGGATCGGCAAGCTGCAGGCCAAGCTGCTGCACCAGTTGCCGGACTTCCTCGACAATCTGGTGCGCCTGACCGCCCTGGGCAATAGCCTGCAAGCCGCCTTCCAGGTGGCCAGCACGCAGACCGCCGCGCCCCTGCGCGAGCTGCTGGACACCACGGTGCGCTACGCGCGCGGCGGCATGGAACTGGACCGCGCGCTGTCACTGGCCGCCCAGCCCTATCGCATGGACGTGCTGAAGGTACTGGCGGTGGTGATCGGGGTCAGCGTGCGCATCGGCGGACGTTCCGACCAGATCCTGCAGCGGCTGGGCGATTTCATGCGTGACCTGGAACAGGCCCAGCAGGAACTGGCGGCCACCACCTCCGAGACACGCATGTCGGCCTGGGTGCTGGGCCTGCTGCCGCCGGCCAGCGCCGTGCTGATGGCCATTTCCAGCCCGGACTTCTTCCAGCCGATCCTGCAACACCCGCTGGGCCACAAGATCCTGGCGCTGGCCATTGGCCTGGAACTGTTCGGTGCGTTCCTGCTGTACCGACTGGCCAAGTCGCTATGAACGTTCCTGCCGTGCGCGGAGGTGAACGATGAGCGCCAACACGTGGTGGATGCTTGCCCTGTTGTTGCTGGCCGCTGGCGTAGCGCTGCTCGGCGTGGGCGGCTGGGTGCGCGGACAGCGCGAGGCACGCAGCGCGGCCGCCCTGACGACGGCCCTGCAGCCCCAGGATGCGGACACCGAAGCCAACCGCCGCGATTCGCTGGGCTGGCTTGAGCGCCTGGGCCGGCAACTGAGCGGCGGCCGCCTGGAGGCGGCCCTGCTGGCCAGCGAGGACCGCCTGCTGTTGGACCTGGCCGGCTGGAACACCCGCCGCGGCACGGCCATCTACCTGAGCCTGCGCCTGCTGTTGGCCGCCGTGGTGGTCACACTGGCCATCGCCCTGAGCGATGCGCAGGGACTGGCCAAGGTGATGGTGGTGATCGGCGCGCTGGCTGCTGGCCTGCTGCTACCCAAGTTCGTGTTGGGCGCCTGGGTGAAGCGCCGCCGCCGCGCCGTGCACAACGAACTTCCCTTGCTGATCGATCTGCTGCGCCTGCTGCAGGGCGTGGGTTTCAGCATGGACCAGAGCCTGCAGACGCTGGGCGACAAGCTGCGCGAAGCGCTGCCTGTACTGGGCGGCGAGCTGCAGGAAGCCAACGTGGCCTACACCCACGGTCGCAGCCGCGCGCAGTCACTGCGCCGCCTGAACGAAGTCTACGGCGATGACGACCTGTCCAGCCTTGTGCAGCTGATCCTGCAGGTGCACGCACACGGCGGCGCGGTGCAGGAACCGTTGAAGCAGTTCAGCGCGCGCCTGCGCGAGCAGCGCCGCAACACCCTGAAAGAGAAGGTCGGCAAGCTGTCGGTGAAGATGACCGTAGTGATGATGCTGACCCTGCTGCCAGCACTGATGCTGGTGCTTTCCGGCCCGGCGCTGGTTGCGCTGGCCACCACCATGTCGAAGATGGGATGACCTGCATGCCTGCCGCGCGCTCTGCCCTGCTGCTGTTTGCCCTTGCAACGCTGGCCACCGGCTGTGCGTCCAGCACCGCCAAGTACCTGCACACGCCGACGCTGGCCGAGCCCACGCCGGCACCCCAGGACAGCCGCAACACCTACCTGGAACTGATTGCGCGCATGCAGCAGCAGGGCGCGTGGTACGCCTCGCTGGCGCACGTGGATGCGTTCCGCCAACGCTATGGCGATCTGCCCGCGCTACGCCTGCTGCAGGCCGATGCACTGCGCGAGACCGGCCAGACCACAGCAGCCAGCGCGCTCTACCAGCAGCTGGGCAATGGCCCGCAGGCGGCGGCCGCCGCGCATGGGCTGGGCCTGATCGCGGCCCACGCCGGCGACGATGCGGCGGCCGAACAGGCGCTGGCCCGGGCCAGCCAGCTGCAACCGTTGAACACCGACTACCTGGGCGACCTGGGCTATGCGCGCCTGCGCGCCGGGCAGTTCGAACAGGCACGCGAGCCATTGGCCAAGGCCTTGGAACTGACCCCAGGCAATGCCAAGGCCACCGCCAATCTGTCCCTGTGGGCACTGCTGCGCGGTGACACGGCCACCGCCGAGCAACTGGCGCGACAGGCGAACCTGAATGATGAGACGCGGCGCAGCATCCAGCAGCAGGCGCAGCAGATCCGCAGCCGCCTGCAGCAACGCCAGACCGCCGTGGTGGCACCCATCGCACCGTCCGCCGCACCCGCCCCTGCGCGCAGCGTGCGGCTGGCCGCGGAAGCGCGGCGCGAACCGCCCGCCGATCGTGTTCCGGCGCAGCTGGCGCCGTCCATGCTGGAGCGCTTCAGCTCCGTCCGCCCTGCCAACGAGGGAACGCCATGACTTTGCCTGCTCTGCTTCGTACCGTGTTTCCACTGACCGCCCTCGCCGCGGCGCTGGTGGCCCCGCTGGCATCGGCGCAATCCACCCAGGCCCCGTTGACCGGACAGATGCTGGGCGATCGTGCGGCGCCGGCAGCCGCCGTGCAGTCCGCGCCGCCTCTGGTCACGGTGGATGTATCCGCTGCACAACCAGCGCCGCCACCGCCACCGCCCGCCTACCCGCCAGCCGCCGCAGCCGCAGCCGCGCGTCCGCAGCACGGTGACAGCGTGCGCAACCTGCTGCGACTGCAGGCCTCCGGGCAACAGGCAGGCCCGCGGCTGCCGATCCTCGGCGACCAGGCCACCGCCAGCTACGCGCGCTACCTGAAGAGTTTCGAGCACGACATCCCCGACTTCTTCGACCCGGATGTCGGCCGTTCCAGCAACCGTTCCAGCTCATCACGCTGAGGTCGGCCATGCACCGGTCACGCCGCATCACCTTCAACCGCCAGCGCGGCGGCATGTCGGTCACCCTGATGCTGGTGATGATCGCGCTGGTGGCCATGCTCGGCCTGATCGAAGTGGGCTACCTGTACTGGGCCAAGCATGATGCACAGAAGGTGGCCGACCTGGCGGCGCTGGCCGGCGCGCAGCGGCTGGACCTGTGCAGCGCCGACAACAGCGACAACAGTGCCGCCCGGCAGAACGCGGTCGAACAGAACCGCTTCCCCGGCCCGGTGCAGGTGCAGTGTGGCAACTGGAACGCCGCTCACAGCGCCGAAGACCATTTCATTGCAACCGTGGATGCGGCCAACCCACGCAATGCGGTGCGCGTGATCACCGAGCGCAGCGTGCTGCCGTTGTTCGGGCAGAACACTTCGCTGCCCACGGTGCGCACCCAGGCCGTCGCTCGCCGCGCCGAACCCACCGCCGTGTTCAGCGTGGGCTCGCAGCTTCTGCGCAGCAATGGCAATTCGCCGCTCACGGCCACTCTGCGCCTGGTCGGGCTGGATGTGAGCAATGCAACGGTGCTGTCATACGATGGCCTGGCCCAGGTCAGCGTTACGCCTTCGGGTCTGCTGCAGGCGCTGGGCATTCCGGTCAGCGCCGACCTGAGCGTGGCCGATTTCAATCAGCTGCTGGCGGTGCACCGCGTATCGCTGGCGCAGCTGGTCAACGCCACCGCCGAAGTGGTGGGGCGCAACAGCACCGCCGGCGTGCAGCTGCAGGCGCTGTCCAGCCTGGTGTCCACCGGCCTGGACATCAACCAGCTGAACATCGCGCTGGGCAGCCAGAATGGTGGCGGTGGCCTGTTTGCCGAAGTCATCTCGCCCGACGGCACCATCGGCAGCGCGCTGGAATCGAAGGTCAACGTGCTGGACCTGTTGATCACGGCCATCTCCATCGCCAACGACAATAACGGCGTACAGATCAGCGGATTGAACCTGGTCGGCATCGAGGTCAAGGCGGGGGTGATCGAGCCACCGTCCATCGCCATCGGCGGCGTCGGCGCGCGCGCCTACAACGCACAGGTGCGGCTGATGGTGGACGTGGACAGCAACCGCGTGCCCGCCGTGGGCGCGCTGCTGAACCTGCTGGGCACGCGCCTGAAACTGCCCCTGCACGTGGACCTGACCAACGCGATGGGCACGCTGACATCGCTGCAATGCGGTGCCGCGCCACCCACTGCGACCATCCGCGTGGATTCGTCTGTGCTGCGCGCCTGCGTAGGCAAGGTGGCTGACACCGATCGCTTTTCCAAGCAGAACGTCTGTGATGCCACCCTGCAGAACGAGCAGCTGCTGACCCTGCTGGGGCAGCCGCTGATCAATGACCGCATCACCCTGCCCGCGCTGAACGCACAGCAGGACCTCACCCTGGCCGCGGGTCAGACCGGGTCCACACAGATCAACCCGTTGGCGGTAGGCACCGCGGTGTCCGACCTGGTGAACGAGCTGCTGCGGGTGCTGTCGGGCATGCTGCAGAGCCCGCAGCAGGGCATGAGTTCCAGCGATACCGCCAAGGCGCTGGCCGACCGCTACCTGGCCGCCGCGCACCCCACCGGCGGCCGCTACGACGTTGACAAGGTAATTCCATTGCTGCGCGACGGCGATGCCAGCCGCCAATTGAATCCGCTGGGCACCTGGACGGTCACCCAGGGCGTGCCCTACGCCTGCCCACCGCTGTACCTGACCACCTGCCGCAAGGATGGGCCGGTGTGGGATGGCTACCGCACCACGGTCACCGGCCAGGGCCTGGGCGTGCTCGACGGCGTGCTGGGTTCGCTGCTGGGCGGGCTGCTGATCAACCGCTGCGACAGCCTGGTCAGCAACCTGCTGAACTACAACGGCTGCGTGCGCAACAACCTGGCCGCCTACATCCAGACCGCCCCGGCCGGTTTTCTGGACCAGTACGCCGGCGGCGGCGTGACCACGCCCGGCAACGCCGTAAGCTGCAGCGGCCTGCTGTGCGCGGTACTGACCCCGGCGCTGGCCGCGCTGAAGCCGGTATTGAACAGCGTGGGCGCGCTGCTGAGCGGCACCCTGGCCAGCCTGCTGGGGCTGGAACTGGGCCGCACCGACGTGCAGGTGCAGTCGATCCAGTGCACGCCCGCACAGCTGGTTTACTGAGCCCAGCCACCTGGCTTGGCGCCGCGCCCGCCCATGCTAGACTCCGGGCGGGGAATCACATTCATCTCAACCACACTACGTTCGTGGATGGTCCAGACATGCGAGAAATTTCAGGGGGCACTGTCTTCGCCCGGTACCCGCGCGCGGTAGCGCTGCTGGCCACGGCCATGATCCTGGCCGCACCGTCGGCCATGGCCGCCCGTGGCGACCGCCAGGCTGCCGCCGAACCGGCACGCCCTGCCCCGGTGGTGCGCAACACGGTGGACGAACTGAAACAGTTGATGGATGCCCAGCAGCTGACCGAACTGCGCACTACCTACAACGGCAACTACGGCGCCAGCCTGCTGTTCAATGCGAACACGCTCACCTACTACGTGGCGCTGTTCCAGGAAAAGAACTTCTGGCGCGTGATCAAGACCGACGCGGTGGACAACGCCGAGCGCGTGTACCGCACCTTCGTGCAGCAGACCGAGCAGTTGGCCCAGGTGTATATCGACACTACGCGCCTGGAAGCTGGCAAGCGCTACACCGAGCGTCTGGTGGCCTACAACGAAGAGCGCCTGCGCACCCTGCAGCAGGAAATGGAACAGCAGCAGGCGCAGTCGGCACAGGTCAGTGCGTCCCTGCAGCAGGCGCAGCAGCAAGCGGTCAGCCTGAGCACCGACGTGCAGAGCACCAACAGCCAGCTGGACGCCCTGCAGCGTCGCATCCAGGTTCTGCAGGCCGAACAGGGCAATCCGGAGCTGAGCCTGCCCAAGGCCGATGCCGCGACCGGCGCAGGTGCGGCCGGCGACGGCCACTGAGGCCCTTCGCCTCCTGGCAAGGCATTCCGCAGACGGCACCTTCGGGTGCCGTTTGCGTTTGTTCTCAGCGGCATGCCGCGCGCACATCGTCCTGCAGCCGCCGCTGCTGCAGATAGTCCGCACGCACTGCATCAGCCTGCCGCTGTCGTGCCCTGCTGCAGCCGACCGGATCGCGCTCGAGTGGAATATGCACCGCCTGCGCTGCCCCTGCGCGCCGTTTGAGCGGCCGCGCCGTTGCCGCTGGAGCCGCCGGCCTGGCCGATGACGTTTCCGCCGGCACCTGCCACTTCCATTCCGCCCGGCCTTGGCATGGGGTCTGTTGATACACCACGTGCGGGCCATCAATGCATTTATAGACATTGGTCTGTGCCTGCACCGGCACGGCCAACAGCAGCGCGAACACTGGGCCTGCCATCACTCGGTTCATGACGCCCTCCTTGCCGGCATGGTCCCGCCCAAAGCAGTGTGCCGCCAGAGGCCAATGCGACTTCTTGCCACAGCCGTGCAATGCCAGCGGAACAGGCTGCGCTGTACTGCGCGCACACTGGTCATTGCGGCCGGTGCTACTCCACCTTCCGCCAAAGGAATCCACGATGAGCAATTTCGTTACCGTCAAAGACGGCGCCCGCATCTTCTACAAGGACTGGGGCACCGGCCAGCCCGTCGTGTTCGCCCATGGGTGGCCGCTGTCGTCCGATGCCTGGGATCCGCAGATGCTGTACATGGGCCAGAACGGCTACCGCGTGATCGCCCATGATCGCCGCAGCCACGGCCGTTCCAGCCAGACCTGGGACGGCAACAACATGGACACCTACGCCGATGACCTGGCCGCGGTGATCGAAGCCCTGGACCTGCACGACGCCATCCTGGTCGGCCATTCCACCGGTGGTGGCGAAGTGGCGCACTACGTTGGCCGCCACGGCAGCAAGCGCGTGGCCAAGGTGGTGCTGGTTGGCGCCGTGCCGCCGCTGATGCTGAAGACCGCCAGCAACCCGGCCGGCACCCCGCTGGAGGTATTCGACGGCATCCGCAAGGGCACCGCCGGTGACCGTTCGCAGTTCTTCAAGGACCTGACCACGCCGTTCTTCGGCGCCAACCGCGACGGCAACGCCGTCACCCAGGGCATGCGCGATTCGTTCTGGCAGCAGGGCATGCTGGGCGGCGTGAAGGGCCAGTACGACTGCATCCACGAATTCTCGGAAGTGGATTACACCGCCGATCTGCAGAAGATCGATGTACCGGCGCTGGTGGTGCACGGTGATGACGACCAGATCGTGCCGTTCGATGCCTCGGCCAAGCTGTCCTCGCAGATCATCAAGGATGCCGAGCTGAAGGTGTACGCGGGCGCGCCGCACGGCCTGACCGTGACCCACGCCGACCAGTTCAACGCCGACCTGCTGGCGTTCGCACGCAAATGACGTGCCGCGGCGGCGCCCAGCGCGCCGCCGCCTCTGCACGGTAGCGCCGGGCCATGCCCGGCGGCTCCTCTCAGATATCGCTGTGATGGTGCGGCACGTTCGCCGGCAACGGGTCCTGCCCACCCACGAAGTGCCGCACGATCGGCGCGCGCTCGCCCCGGTGCAGGCCGCGCAGTGTTTCCTGGATCGCCTTGTCGTCGGCGGTGATCCGTTCATGCTGGCGCAGGTGCTCCAGCCAAGAGGGGGTCACGAAATACTCCAGGTGCACGCCCGGCGTGGCCACGTCTTCCACCACGCCCCATACCACCGCACCGTCGCGCCGGCGGATCGTGCCCAGCGCGCGCATCTGCGCCTGGAACAGCGCGCGCTCACCGGGTTCGATGCGGTACTCCACCGTCACCAGCACCGGGCCGCGGTCATGCGACACCGGCACTGCCAGCTCCGGCGCCGGCCAGTGCCCGGCCGGACGCAGGTTCAGTTCCTCGGTGCCGGCAATGCGCACGCGCCAGACCAGCAGGCCGCCCACCACCGCACCGACGGCGGCCACCAGCAGGGCCAGCTCCGGCGAGGTGCGCTGGGCCAGCGCGCCCCAGCTCAGGCCACCGGCGGCCATGCCGGCCGAGAACACCATGATGTACAGCGCCAGCGCACGCGCGCGCACCCATGCCGGCACCGCCGTCTGCGCCGCAATCTGCAGCGAGGACAGCACCGTGATCCAGGCAAAGCCATTGACCAGCATCACCACCGGCAGCACGTACCAGCTGCGGGTCAGCGCCAGCCCCACCAGGCTGCAGGCCAGGGCAAGCGTCGCCAGCAGCACCAGCAGATCGCGATCAAGCTTGGCGCGCAGTTTCGGCAGCAGCAGCGCACCGCCCACCGCACCGATACCAATGCAGCCCAGCAGGATGCCGTACTGCCCGGCCCCGCCATGCATCTGCCCACGTACCACCACCGGCAGCATCGCGTTCATCGCCGCGGCGAAGAAGAAGAACCCCACCGATTTGATCAGCACCGCCTGCAGGCGACCGGCGCGGCTGGCATAGCGAAGGCCGGCCTTCAGGCCCGCGCCGAAGCCTTCCGGCGGCAGGCTCGAGGCCTTCGGGTCGCGCTTCCAGCCCCAGACCACGAACAGCATGGCGGCGAAGGTGACGGCATTGAAGCTGAAGGCCCATACCGCACCCAGCTGCGCCACGATCACGCCACCGATGGCCGGGCCGATCGAACGGGCAATGTTGATGCCGATCGAGTTCAGCGCCACGGCCGAGGCCAGCATCGGCTGCGGCACCAGCTCGGACACGATCGCCGCCTGCGCCGGCATGGCCATGGCTGCACCACAGCCCATGCAGAAGGTCAGCAGCACCAGCAGGTTGGGGGTCAGCAGGTCGAACGCGGTCAGCGTGGCCATCACCGCTGCCACCAGCAGCATCCAGCCCTGGGTGAACAACAGGTACCTGCGGCGGTCGACGATGTCGGCAAGGGTACCGGCGGCCAGCGCCAGCAGCACGATCGGCACGGTGGTGGCCGACTGCACCAGGGCCACCATCAGCGGCGAGCCGGTGCGCTCGGCCATCACCCAGGCGGCGGCGACGTCGTTCACCCATGTGCCGATGTTGCTGGCCAGGATCGCCAGCCACAGGGCCCGGAACATGCTGACTTTCAGCGGGGACCAGGCACCTGCTGCCTGGGGGGAAGGTTGTGACGCGGTTGCGTTCACCATTGCCATGCTCCAACGATCGAGGCGAACAGGGTGTCCTGGCCGCCGGCCTGCTTCAGTGCAGGACCGGCATCGACCCAGGCCAGCTGCAGCTGCCATTGCCAGTGTTCGCTGGCTTGCCAGCGGGTTTCGGATTTGTATTGGGTGCCGATGCGGCGTGCGCCACCGGCACTGCCGGGCAGCGCCGACAGCGGCGCCGGCGTGGTGTACACCGCATCGGCGCGGCGGTGCTTCCAGGCCATCTGCACGCCCAGTTCGGTGGTGACCTTCGGGGCCAGCCGCAACGCCAGCGTCGGCTGCACGTCCATCAGGTTGGCCGGCGCCAGCAGGCTGGCCTCGCTGAAGTACGCCGACTTGGGGAACAGCGCGTTGAACGTGCCCAGCCGACCGTCATGCAGGTTGCCATCGCCACTGGCGACGTCAGCCTTCAGGCCCAGCCGTGGTTGCAGCGGCAGCGCGGCCCAGCGCCAGCCGGTATCGGTGGCGAGGGTCCACGCACGGATGTCCAGATCGCGATCGACCGTGCGCAGCTCGCCGCCCTGGGCCACCAGCTCGGTGTTCCAGTCCAACGCGCCGGCCTGTCCGAACCAGCGCGTGCCCACGGTCTGCCGCCGCTCGACGCCACTGCCGGCGGCAAAGCGTGCACCCTCGCGGCGGTAATCCAGCAGGTAGATGTCCCATTGCCCTGCGCCATGGCCGCGTGCGGTGGTGGCGTAGGCGCCCCACAGGTGCGCACCGTGTTCGCCGCGATCATCGAATGCACCGGGGCGGTTTTCCACTGGGCGCAACGCCAGCAGGTCCAGGCGGCCCAGGCGACCGTTCCAGCCTACGCGCGCACCATCGAAGGCCAGGCGGATATTCGGCCCATCGCGCACGGACAGCAGCCGCGAGCTGCCGTAGCCGGCTTCCTGCCGGCCCAGCTGCACGTGCCAGCCTTCGCCCTGCCAGCGCCAGTAGGCCTGCTGCACATCCAGCGCGCTGCGGTCGGTGCGACCGGGGCCACCGGCCTTGCCGTCCTCGGCGTGCACGCCCAGCTGCAGTTTGGCTTCCCAGTCATCACCACGGTAGGTGGCCGCGGCCAAGGCGCGCAGCAGGCCATAGCCATCTTCGCCTCCACCGACGCCGAAGCGCGTGGGGTCGTAGTACAGCCCACGCACGCGCACTGACGCGCCCCACTGCAGCTGGCCATCACCCACTGCCGTGCAGGTACCACCGTCGCAGGCCAGCGCCAGCGACGGCGCGGCCAGCGCAGCCAGGGTCAGAACGCGAAGCACGAGCACCCCATGGCGCCCCAGAACGCGGTCAGGTCATCGGTCGGTGCGGAGTGGTGGGCGGCGTGGCCGTGCGCACCATGGGTGCCGCAGGCGGCGCCGTGATGATGGTGGTGGGCCGCGGCCAATCCCGTGGCCGCGCCACCGACGTGGTAACCCCCGAACTTGTTCACCGGCGACCAGTCCGGCATGGCCGGCGGCAACTGCGGGGCCAGCCCGGCGTAGTCGCCGTCAGCATGCACGATGCGGCCACCGACCACGGTCAGCAGGCTGGTGATATCGGCAATCTGCGCATCGTCCACGCGGAAGAAGTCGGCCGACAGCACGATGAAGTCGGCCAGCTGGCCTTCCTTCAGCGTGCCCTTCACTGCTTCGTCGCCGGAGAACCATGCACTGCCCTGGGTCCACAGCCGCAGCGCCTGTTCGCGTTCCAGCAGGTTCTCGTCGCCATACAGCGCCAGCCCACCCACGGTACGCCCGGTCACCAGCCACGACAGCGCCACCCACGGGTTGTAGCTGGCCACGCGGGTGGCATCGGTACCGGCCCCCACCGGCACGCCCTCGGCCAGCATGCGCTTGACCGGCGGGGTGTGGCGTGCGGCCTGCACGCCATAGCGCTGCACGAACGCCTCGCCCTGGTAGGCCATGCGGTGCTGCACGGCAATGCCGCCGCCCAGCGCACGGATACGCTCGATGTTGCGCGGGGTGATGGTTTCGGCGTGGTCGATGAACCAGTGCAGGCCATCGAACGGCACCTCGCGGTTCACCTGTTCGTACACGTCCAGGATGCGGGTGATGCTTTCATCGTAGGTGGCGTGGATGCGGAACGGCCAGCGCTTTTCCACCAGCAGCTTGACCACGTCGTGCAGCTCCGGCTCCAGCTCCGGCGGAAGTTCCGGGCGCGGCTCGTTGAACAGCTCGAAATCGGCGGCGGAAAACACCAGCATCTCGCCGGCACCGTTGTGGCGCAGCAGGTCGTCGCCCTGGCGCGGCTGCAGGATCTCGCTCCAGCCGCGGAAGTCGTTGACCTCGTTGCCCTTGTTCTGGGTGAACAGGTTGTAGGCGATGCGTACCGTCAGCTGCTCATCGCGATGCAGCTGCTCGATGACCTGGTAATCCTCGGGGTAATTCTGGAAACCACCGCCGGCGTCGATCACCGAGGTGATGCCCAGGCGGTTCAGTTCGCGCATGAAGTGGCGGGTGGAATTGGCCTGGTATTCCACCGGCAGGCGCGGGCCCTTGGCCAGCGTGGCATACAGGATCAGCGCATTGGGCTTGGCCAGCAGCAGGCCGGTAGGGTTGCCCAGCGAATCGCGCACGATCTGCCCGCCCGGCGGGTCCGGGGTGTCCTTGGTGTAGCCGCAGGCACGCAGCGCGGCGCGGTTCAGCAGCGCGCGGTCGTACAGGTGCAGCAGGAACACCGGCGTATCCGGCGCGATGTCATTGAGCTCCTGCAGGGTCGGCAGGCGCTTTTCGGTGAACTGGCTGTCGGTGAAGCCACCGACCACGCGCACCCACTGCGGCGCCGGCGTGCGGTCCACCTGCGCCTTCAGCATGGCCATGGCGTCGGCCAGCGAACGCAGGCCATCCCAGCGCAGCTCCAGGTTGTAGTTCAGGCCACCGCGAATCAGATGGGTGTGGCTGTCATTCAATCCGGGAACCAGGCGACGGCCCTGTGCGTCCAGGATGGTGGCCTCGTTGCCCCAGCCGCGCATGATCTCCTCATCGCTGCCCACGGCGACGATGCGGCCTTCCTGCACGGCCAGTGCCTGCGCGTGCGGGCGTTGCGGGTCCAACGTGGTGATGCGGGCATTGCGGATGACCAGCGTGCTCATGCGGCGCTCCTTGGATGTTGATTCGATGGCGCCGGCGGCAGTGCCGGCCAGGCCCAGCGCCAGCGCGGCGCCGGCACCCAGCACGACGTTGCGGCGGCCGGGGTGGTGGGGGTCGGAACTCATGCAAGGTCTCCCTGCAGCAGCGGGCCGTCCAGCGCCCAGGCGCCGGGCCCGGCGCAGGCGATGGCCAGCAGGATGAAGGTCCACATCAGCGGGTATTCGACGCCACCGCGCATCCAGAACCAGCCCTTGGGCAGGGCCAGCAGCGCGGTGAAGCCGATGAACGCGGCCGCCGCCAGGGCGGCCACGCGGGTCTGCCAGCCCAACAGCACGGCCAGGCCGGACAGCACCTGCAACAGCGCCAGCAGCAACGGCAGCGGCGCGGCCGACGGCAGGCCGAAGCCGCGCAGTTCGCCGGCAAAGCCGCGCAGGCCGGGGCCGCCGAACCAGCCCAGCAGCTTGCCCAGTGCATGCGGCAGCAGGAATCCCCCTGCCGCCACCCGCAACATCAGCAAGGCCAGGTCCAGGCCGTGACTGCCGGTCATGCTCAGTGACCGCCTTCCTGTGCGCCGAACATGGTCTTGGCGTACTGGATGCCGATGCCGTAGCCGCCGGCGTGGTCGCGGGCGATGCCGGTGGTCAGGCCGTAGGTTTCGCCGCGCGCCCAGTCACGCTGCAGTTCCAGCAGGTACTGCACGCTGGTGATCGGCACGGCACCGGCCTGCACCATGCGGGTGATGGCACGCTCGTGCGCTTCATCGCTCACGTCGCCACAGGCGTCGGTGATCACGTATACCTCGAAGCCCTGCTCCAGCGCCGACAGGGTCGGGCCGACGATGCAGACGCTGGTCCACAGCCCGCCCAGAACCAGGCGGCCCTTGCCGATGCGGTTGATCTCATCGATCACCGGCTGGTCTTCCCAGGTATTCATCGAAGTGCGGTCGAACACGGTCTGGCCCGGGAAGATCTCCGGCAGCTCCGGGAACATCGGGCCGGAGAACGACGTCTCGGCCACGGTGGTCAGCACCACCGGCACGTTGAAGCCTTTGGCGCCCTTGCTGATCAGCGAGACGTTGTTGCGCAGCGCCGAGATGTCGATGGTGTGCGTTGCGAAGGCCATCTGCGATTGGTAGTCGATCAGCACCAGGGCGTGGTCGGTGGGCGACAGCAGGGCCTTGGCGGGGGTGGCGGTTGCGGTGGTCATGGTCAGACTCCAGGGGTGGTTGAAGGCAGGGATGGAAGGCGGCCGCAGGCGCGATCGGCAGGCAGCCGCAGCGCGGCGTCACCGGCCAGGTACTGGCCTGGGCTGCAGCCGGTCTCGGCGCGGAAACTGCGCACGAAATGGCTCTGGTCGAAGAAGCCCAGGTGCTGGGCCAGGTGGGACATCGAGCCGGTGCTGTCCGGCAGTAGTTGCCGGGCGCGTTCGATGCGCCGGCGGCGCACATAGCGCAGTGGGCTGGCACCGGTGCCGGTGCGGAACAGACGCACCAGATGAAAGCGGCTGACGCAGGCCACTTCGGCCAGCTCGGTCACCCGCAGCGGCTGCGACAGGTGTTCGTCGATGTAACGCAGGGCGCGCTGCAGTGCAGCCGACTGGTTCGGCGCAAGCGCGTCTGCGGCGAACGCTGGCGGGGTGGGAAGGGCCATGCGAATGCACCGCGACGGGGGCCTCCATGGTGCGCCGCGGTCGCGCCGCGCCCTACCCCCGACGGTCCAGCGCACCACTCACCCTTTTGGGGGAGGCCCGCGTTCCAGCACCCGCCGGCCGAACTGGCGCGCATCCAGTGAATAGGCCCCCGGACCCAGCAGGAACAGCGTTACCGGCAGTGCCAGCAGCGGCCACGGTGCGCCCTGCAGCCACAACCCCAGCAGGGCCAGCGGCACCGCCAGCGGTGTCAACCAGCCCAGCAGCAACAGGGCCTGTGCCGCCACGCAGACCAGCCAGATGCCGCCCACCGGCGCCTGCACCGGCCACAGCGCGGCCAGCAGGCACAGGCGCAACCACAGCAAGCCGATGCCCGGCGCGCGGTCTGGGAACATCACAAACAAGCGTTGCATTGGTGGCCTCCCTGCTCCATGCCAAGGTGATACCGCATGCAGCCCCGGCCGCGCCTGCCCCGTTCGGGTCACCCCGGCCTGCCCCGCACCTGCCAGAATGGCGGCATGCGCGCCCTCCCCCGCTCTTTCCTGCAGTACCTGCAGGGGCTGATCTGCTGCCTGTCGCTGGCCATTGCGCTGCCGGCGCTGGCCGTGCAGCAGCCGCCGGTCAGCACCGGCATGCCCGGCTACCAGCACACCGCCTGGCGGGTCGGCCAAGGGGCGCCAGGCGACATCTGGGACATTGCCCAGGACCGCGACGGCATGTTGTGGCTGGCCACCGGCTCGGGCCTGTACCGCTTCGATGGGCGCCGCTTTGAACGCCAGGCCGCGCCGCCCGGGCAGCGCTTTCCGTCCACCAACATGGTCACCTTGGCCGTGGACAACGCGCAGGGGCTGTGGATCGGCTACTTCCAGGCCGGCATCAGCCACAGCCAACCCGGCCGACTGGACAACTACGGCCGCGCGCAGGGCATCCCCGTGGGCGTGGTTCCCCATTTCGAACACGATCACCAGGGGCGGCTGTGGGCCGCCGTGAACGGTGGGCTGCGCTGGTTCGACGGGGAGCGTTGGCAGGCCGATGCCCGTACCGGGCTGCCCGACCGCCGCGTGCAATGGGTGTTCCAGGACAGCCATGGCACGCTGTGGGTGCTGGCCGATCTGCAGATCTGGTCACGCCCGGCCGGCGCATCGCGGTTCACTTCGACGGGCATCGCCGTCTCGCAGATGTCTACGCTGGCGGAAAGCCCGCGCGGCGAAGTGTGGCTGGCCGATCGCAACCGCGGCACGCTGCCACTGGCCAGTGGCAAGGGCCTGCTGCCCGCCAGCGAACGCGAGGCGAGGCGCCTGCCCGGCCTGCGGGCGTCGCGCATGCAGTTCACCCCCGATGGCGACCTGTGGGCGACGTTCAGTCCGCACGGTGGCGTGGCGCGGGTCAGCTTCGCTGGCAACACGGCCACCGGCATCGAGCGCTTCGACACCGCCGAAGGGCTGACCGCCACCTCGGCGGTGCCGGTCCTGCTCGATCGCGAAGGCAACATCTGGGTAGGCACCAACCTGGGGTTGAACCGTTTCCGCGCGCGCAGCGTACAGACGCTTGCCGTAGGCCCGACCGACCCGTATCGCTCGCTGGTACGCACCGGCGACGGGCGCGTCTACGGCTACGGCGAAGACCTGCGGCCGTACGATCTGCGCCGCGACCTGCTGGGTGGCAGCGCGCAGGACCTGCAGGCCGCCGCCCGCCGCGACGCACAGCCGATGTGGCAGTTCGACTGGGTGAACCTGGCCCGCACCGAGGCCGGACACACCACCCGCATTCCGCTGCCTGCCCCGTACACCGGCCAGGCGAGCCATGCCCTGCTGTTCACTGACAACGACAATGCATGGGTCTGTGCGGGCGAGCAGGCGGTGCTGCATTACCAGGCCGGGCACTGGCAACGCGACCCGCGCCTGCCCGAGCGCGCCTGTTCCACCCTGGCGCAGAGCGCCGACGGCGGCCTGCTGCTGGGCTATGCCGATGGGCGCGTGCGCCGCCTGGACGATACTGGCGTGGCGACCTACGGTCCCGCGCAGGGCCTGGATGTGGGTCCCATCACCGCACTGCTGCAGCACCGCGATCTGCTGCTGGTTGGCGGTGAATCGGGTCTATCGGTGCGCATCGGCACTGCACCGTTCACCACCGTGCGCACCGATCTGGCCGGTGTACTGGAAGGCATCACCGGCATCGTGGTCGATGGCCGTGGCCGCCTCTGGTTGAACGGCAGCCGCGGGCTGGTGCGGCTGCAGGAATCCACTCTGCGCGGCGCGTTGCAGCAGGGCACGCCGCTCAGTCCGCGCCTGTTCGACGCCGTCGATGGGATGCCCGGCATCGCCCTGCAGAGTGGCCCCATTCCCACCGCCGTGTTGGCCGCCGACGGCCTGCTGTGGCTGGCGACCAACCAGGGGCTGGCGTGGCTGGATACCACCCAGAACCACATCGACACCCAGGCCCCTGGCGTACGCATCGGCGATGTCCTGTATGGCGATACCCACCAGCCGCTGACCGAAGGCCTGCAGTTGCCGGCCGGCACCACCCAGATGCAGATCGATTTCGTGGCCCTGTCGCTGGCCCGGCCCGAACGCAACCGCTACCGCTACCGCCTGTCCGGCGTGGACGACAGCTGGCAGGACGCCGGCAGCAGCACCCGCGCCTACTACACCAACCTGACCGCAGGCAGCTATCGCTTCGACGTGGAAGCGGCCAACGAAGACGGCGTGTGGAGCCAGACCCCTGCCAGCCGCAGCTTCCGCATCGCGCCCACCTTCGTGCAGACCGTGTGGTTCAAGCTGCTGTGCGCACTGGTGGTGCTGGTGGTGCTGGGCATGGCCGTGCGCATCCGCAGTGGCCAGTTGGCCGCGCTGTTCCGCGCCCGCCTGCAGGAACGGCATGGCGAGCGCGAGCGCATCGCCCGTGACCTGCACGACACGCTGCTGCAGGGCAGCCAGGGACTGATCCTGCGCCTGCATGCCATCAGCCAGTCCGAACGCACGCCGGAGCCGGTGCGGGCCCAGCTGGAATCGGCCATGCAGTTGGCCGAACGCAACCTGGCCGAGGGCCGCGAACGGGTGAATGCACTGCGCGATGGTCCGTTCAGTGGCCGCGACCTGGCCACGGCATTGGCCGACGTGCATGCCGAATATGCCGGCGACGGCACCAACCCCCTGCGCCTGACCGTGGAAGGCAGCCCGCCCGTACTGCAGGCCGATGCGGCCGAGGAAGTGTTCCTGATCGGCCGCGAAGCGATCCGCAACGCCTTGCGGCATGCCCAGCCCAGTGCCATCGAAGTGGAACTCTCGTATGGGCCGCGCGGTTTCCTGCTGCACGTGCGCGATGATGGCATCGGCATCGCCGACCCCAGTGCCAGCCACGGCCACTGGGGCCTGCAGGGCATGCGCGAGCGCGCGCAGCGACTGGGTGCACAACTGCAGTTCTGGACGCGGCCCGGCCTGGGCACCGAAGTAGCGCTGGCCGTTCCCGGCCGCCGCCTGTACCAACGACGTGCGCCGCGCTGGCGCTGGCCCTGGAGCCGAACCTCCCATGACTGAGTCCCCTTCCCCCATCAGCGTACTGGTGGTCGATGACCACCCCCTGCTGCGCGATGGCCTGGCCGCCCTGCTGGGCGCGCACGCCGATCTGCGCCTGCTCGGTGAGGCCTCCGATGGTGAAGAAGCCATCGCCCGCTACCAGCAGTTGCAGCCCGACGTGGTGCTGATGGACCTGCAGATGCCGCGCCTGGACGGCGTGGAGGCCATCGTGCGCATCCGCGCGCTGGATCCACGCGCGCGCATCATCGTGCTGACCACCTACCGCGGCGACGTGCGCGCCGTGCGCGCCCTGCAGGCCGGGGCCAGTGCCTACCTGCTCAAAGACATGCTGCGCCACGAGCTGGTGGATACCATCCGCACCGTGGCCGATGGGCGCCGCGCGCCGATTCCGGCCGAAGTAGCCGCCAGCATCGCTGCCCACGTGGTGGAAGACCGGCTGTCGCCGCGCGAAACCGAAGTGCTTCGCCACGTGGCCAGCGGCCTGTCCAACAAGCGCATCGGCGAGCGCATGCAGATCTCCGAACAGACTGTGAAAGCGCACATGAAGAGCCTGATGGACAAACTCGGCGTAGGCGACCGCACCCACGCGGTCACCCAGGCGCTGCGCCGCGGCATCATCAGCCTCGACGACGGCAACCCGTAGCGTCGAGCAAGCTCGACTCTACCGTGCGGCGGCATTCCAAGCCGCCACCTTCGCACGCGTATCGGCCAGCATCCTGTCCAGCGCGGCGCGGTCGTACACATCCCCGCGCAGGATCACGCTGTCGATCTTCTGCGTGGCGGCAATGTCCTGCAGCGGGTTGGCGGTCAACAGCACCAGATCCGCGGCCTTGCCCACTGCCACGCCACCATAACGGTCCATCTGGCCAAACCATGCCGGACCGGAACGGGTGGCTGCCGACAACGCCTGCGGCGCGCTCAGGCCTTCCTTCACGAACAGCTGCAGCTCCTGGTGCAGGGCGATGCCTGGGAAGTTGTACGAATTGAGGAAGCCCGCATCGGTGCCGGCAATGATCGTCACGCCCGCTTCCTGCAGCAGCGGCAGCACCGCGGCCACCTGGTGGTACTGCGCATGGCGCGCTTCAATCTGCGCCGGGGTGGCCTTGGCCGCACGCTCCACCCGCCACGTATACGTCGCGCGCAGGCCGGGGCCGATGTAGGCCAGGTAGGGATCGTTGGCGTGGTCATCCTGGTCGAGGAAATCGAGGATGCGCCCACCGTTCAGCGTGGGGGTGACAAACACGCCACGCTTGGCGAAATCGCGGTACGCGTGCAACGCCGTCTCCCGGTCAAAGCTGGCATCCAGACGGCGGTTGGCCTCGGCGCGATCGATGCGGCCCGCGCCGAAATCGGCGGCAATCTGTGCCTCATCCCTGCTGCCGGCCTTGAACGCGTAATCCAGATGCTCGATCGACGCCAATCCGGCCTCCACCGCCTGCTCCACCGTCAGTGCCATCGGAATGTGCCCGGATGCCTTCAGGCCTGCGTTGCGCGCGGCGGTGGCCGAGTACAGGAACAGCTCCGGCTTCAGGGTGCTGTCGGTGATCTTCACGAAATCGACCTTGTTGCGCTGCAGGCGCGAAATCGCCTGATCGACCTGTGCGCGGTCACCCACTTCGAGGGTGCCCTTCCACACCGGCTTGATGCCCTCGATCTTCGCCCCCGAGCTGAGCAGGCGCGGCCCGAACAGCGTGCCATCGGCGATCTGCCCGCGCCACTGCAGCACCTGTTCCGGAAGGTCGCCCGAGCAATCACGGATGGTGGTGATGCCGTGGGCGATGTACAGCGGCAGCAACGCCTTGTTTTCCTCCACCAGCGCCGGGCCGCCACCGAAGTGCACGTGCATGTCCCACAGGCCCGGAATCAGGTACTTGCCCTTGGCATCGATCTGCCGGCCTGCGCTCCACTGGCTGCGCAGCTGCGCGTCGGGGCCGACCGCAACGATGTCGTCGCCACGGATCACCACGCTCTGCCCCGGCACACTGCGCGCGTGCTCGACATCAACCACGGTGGCATTGCGGATCAGCAGGTCGGCACGTTCGGCGGCGGCCGCCGACAGCGGCGCCACGGCAAAGAGGATCGCAAGGGACAAGGGGCGGGAACGGAACATGGACGGCATCCTAGTGAGCACGCGGGCGCGCGGTGTGGAAGGGAATTCAGTGCGTTGCGCCGTGCTGGCGCAACAGGGTTTCGATTGCGGTGTAGCCGCGCTGGCGCGCATGGGCCAACGGCGTTGTGCCATCGCCGTCGGCCAGCTGCGGATCGGCGCCCGCCTCCAGCAACAGCTGCACGATCTGCACGTGACGCGGTCCGCCGTCACCGAGCAGGATCGCTTCCAACAGCGCGGTCCAGTGCAGGCGGTTGACGTGGTCTACCGCCACCCCGGCCCGCAGCAGTGTCCGCACCGTGTCCACATGGCCGCGCTCGGCGGCCGGGATCAAGGCAGTGCCGCCATAACGGTTGGTGCTTTGCAGGTCGGCACCGTGGGCCAGGGTCAGGGCGAGGATCTCATTCAATCCATGCGCACCGGCGTACAGATAGGCGCTGTCCTGCAGCGCATCCTTGGCATTGACGTCCGCGCCGGCCTCGATCAGCGCACGCGCGGCTTCCACATGATTGCCGTGGGTGGCCAGCAACACGGCGGTACGGCCCTGTGCATCGCGCGCTTCCGGATCGGCGCCGGCGCCCAGTGCCAGACGCACCGCGGCGGCATCGCCGTGCTCGGCAGCCTCACGCAGCCGCCCATCGGCGGGGCCGGCGGTGGCCGAACAGGCGGGCAGCAGCAGTGCCAGCAGACACAGCAGCAGCAGGCGCCCCAGCCTGGCGGGCCAGTCACGGCGACGATGGGTGCACATCTGCATGTCTCCTCTGCGGCGGCCGGTACATCGCGGCGTCATGCTTGCCGCGCCTTGCCCTGCATGGTAGAAGGTCGCAGCAATCATCCAGAAGTGAAATGTTCAAATGGCTGACAGTGCCAAATCGAATAGATCGCTGTTCGAGCTGGATCTGCTGCGGGCCCTGGTGATGGTGGCGGACTGCGGCAGCTTCACCACCGCCGCCACCCGCCTGCATTCGACCCAGTCCACGGTCAGCCAGAAGGTGCGGCGGCTGGAGGAGCTGGCGGGACACCGCCTGCTCGAACGCGGCCACCGCGACGTACAGCCTACCGACGCCGGCCACACGCTGTTGGGTTACGCGCGGCGCATGCTGGACCTGAACGACGAGCTGGCGCAGGCGCTGGCCGGGGCGACCGTGGAAACGGTGGTGCGGATCGGGGTGCCCGAGGACTTCGTCAATCCGCAGACCACCCGCATGCTGGCCACCTTCAGCCGCCGCCATCCGCAGGTGAAGCTGGAAATCAGCAGCGGTCTAAGTCGCGACCTGGCGCACGGCTTCGACCATGGCGAGCTGGATCTGGTGCTGGTGAAGCAGCGCCGCAACACGCGCCAGGCGGTGCACTGCCGGCGCGAGCCGATGCACTGGATCGACAGCGTGCGCAGCTGCAGCCTGCAGCAGGATCCGCTGCCGCTGGTCACCTTCCCGCCGCGCGGGCTGTACCGCGACGAGATGATCCAGGCCGTGGAGGCACTGGGTCTGCGTTGGCGCATTGCGTTCACCAGTTCCTCGCTCAGCGGCATCCAGGGCGCGGTGGCTGATGGCATCGGCATCAGCCTGCTGCCGCGCCGCGCGGTGAGCCGCGAGCACCGCATCATCGACGGCGAGCGCGAACTGCCGGTGATCGACAATTACGAATTGGGGCTGCTTCACCGGCCCGACGCAGACGAGGCCGTACGCGCGCTGGCCGCCGAGCTCTGGCGCCAGGTGCAACGCGAGGCGGAGTAGTTCTTTGTTTGCAGGGCTGCGCCCTGCACCCCTGTAGAGTCGAGCCATGCTCGACTGAAGCAACGTCAAAAACGGGCTATCCGTGGGGCGGCGGGGCGGTGTCGGATTGCGGGGACCCCGTTAACCCGTCCATGGGGGCTTGGCCGCGGCATCCATGCCGCGGACACCCCGCAATCCGACACCGCCCCGCCTTAGACAGTTGGGCGGTGGCCAGTAGATCCACGCCATGCGTGGACGAATCTCAACCGAAATGAAAAGTTTCGAATTGAATTCGAAATGCATCCACGCATGGCGTGGATCTACTGTGTCGACCAAGGTCGACACCTACCAGCAGCCGCGGGAATCTGTCAGAGGTGGGGCGGTGTGGGTGGGCAGGGCCGCAGGCGCCATGGATGGCGCCTACGAGCCTACAGGGACGTACTTGCGGCGTGTCCTGCACACCCACACCGCCCCGCCATCCCACGGAATGCCCGCTTTTGCTTTGGACGTTGCCGTTGCCGTTGCATCGAGCAGGTGCAGGGCGCCGCCCTGCCAACTACAACCACCGCCCCTGCATGACCACGCGCCGTTCCACCGGTACGCCCGCCACCGCCGCCGGGCCGTGGTCCGCGCGCACTGCCACGAACGTGGCCGGCAGGCCTTCGCCAATGCCGTACTGCGGCAACCCGATCACCCGCGCGGCATGCGTGGTCACCATGTCCAGCGCCAGATCAAGATCGGCATCGGTGTAGAAGCCCGAGCGGTAACCCAGCAGCATCGCCCGCTGCAGCAGATCACCATTGCCATAGGGCCACCAGCAATCGCGGATGTTGTCGTTGCCGGCAAACACCCGCACCCCGGCATCGTGCAGTGCACGCAGCGGCGGGAACGGATGATCACCGGGCGCGTTGCTCATGATCGCCACACCCGCGCGGGCCAGTGCCTCGCCCACCTGCAGCGCGCGCGCCAGCGGCACCTCGCCCAGCGCGTACGCATGGCTGACCGCCACCCGTCCCTGCAGACCCGCCGCTTCGGTGCGCGCGGCAATGCGAAGCAACTGCGCCAACCCGGTCTCACCCGGTTCGTGCAGGTGGATGTCCAGACGCACAGCGTGGCGCTCGGCCAGACCGAACAGCAGCGCCAGTTGGCCGTCGGCATCACCGTCCAGAGTGCTGGGATCGATGCCGCCCAGCACCTGCACGCCAGCATCCAGGGCCTGCTGCAGCACCGCGGCGGTGCCCGGGCAGGACATCACCCCCGCCTGCGGGAACGCCACCAGCTGGATCTGCATCAGGTCCGCGCAGCGCTCGGCCGCTTCGCGTACCGCCTGCAGGTGCTGAAGGCCCGTACTGCCATCAATGTCGACATGGCAGCGCATGGCCACCGTGCCAAACGCACTGCACTGACGGATCAGCGCCTCGGCCCGATCGACCATCGGGGCAGCGGCGGCAACGGCCGCCTTTTCCACGGCCAGGCGCTCACGCAGGCTGGCCACCGGCTGGTGCGGGTGCCAGCGGTCGCCCACGAAGCTCTTGTCCAGGTGGATATGGCCGTCGACCAGCCCCGGCAGCACGGTGAAACCCGAAAGGTTGACGCTTTCCGCGCCTTCGGCCGCGCCATCCATGTCGTTGAGCCCCTGAAAGCGGCCGTCACGGATATGGAAACGCAGCGGCGCGCCGTGGCGATCCACCCCACCATGAACGAATTGAAGGGCCATCAGTCTCTCCACAGGTCAGAACAGGCGGCCATCGTGCGCCTGCCTGCTGCCATCGGCCAACGAAATATGGCGATGCCAGCCATTCGATGCGGCGATGGCGGCCCGACAGCCACACGCTGCGGGCACGCCTGAACAGGTACCATAGCGCTCTGTTCCCGCTGTAGATGACATATGGGCCCGTCCGACCGCCACGATCGTCTCCGCCGCTGGCAGGCCGCGTCCCTGTTGGCCGCCGCGCCGATGGCCAGCCTGTCCGCCAGTGACGCCCCGGTCACCGCCCCGCCGCCCTCCCCGCCCGGGCAGCAACGCGTTGCGGCGGCGGTACTGGTGGAACGTCTGCACCAGCGGGTGCTGTCTGGGCAGAGCGCCACCGCCACCCTGGAAAGCTGGTGTGCCGAGCACGGCCTGGCCGAGCAGGCACGCGTACGTGCGGTTCGCGTGCACGGGCAGGACAAGGTCGCCCCGATGGACGTACTGCGCGCGCTGGGTGCCAGCGAAAACACGGCCGTACGCTATCGGCGCGTGCAGCTGGTGTGCGGCAGCCGGGTTCTGTCCGAGGCCGACAACTGGTACCTGCCCGCACGCCTCAGCCCGGCCATGAACCTGGTACTGGACAGCACTGACGAACCCTTCGGTCGCGTGGTGGGGCCACTTGGGTTCGAGCGCCAGACCCTGGCCGACCAGACATTCTGGCCGGCCCGCAGCGATGGCAGTCACGGCGTGATCCTGGAAGTGCGCGCCCTGCTGCGTGACCGCCAGCAACAGCCATTCAGCTACGTCATCGAGTCGTACAGCGCGCACGCACTTCCCTGACCTCGCCTGGGCGCGCCCGGTATACCGCGTGGTGCGCAACGTTCACGCAATTTGCAACATATTGGATGGCATTCAGGCCGGCGTCGCGGCAAGGTCGACGCATGTGTATCGAACCCGTTCCCTCGCCCGTTCCCGCGCTGCACCCAGTGCTGCGCCGGCATCTGCTGCATCTGACCCATGGCAGCGTGACTGTGCGTGCGCTGCAGCGCAACGATGTCAACGACTGGTTGGGCCTGTGCGTGCAGCGCCGCGCACAGCATGGCTTCGGCTGCCGGCCCGACGCCGACGTGCAGCTGCTGATCGGGGTACAGCGCTCACGCCTGCAGTTCGACAATGACCAGTTGCTGCTGGGCGTGTTCGACGCCAGCAACGGCCGCCTGCTGGACCAGTTGGGCGTCCGCCTGCAATCGACACAGGCTCGCAGCGCCGAACTGCACCCGTTCTGCCAGGCCCTCTGGAAGGGCACCCAGTCCCTGCGCGATACGCTGCACGCGCTCTGCCCTTTCCTGTTTGAACAGGTGGGCCTGCATCGCCTGTATGTGCTGCTGCCAGCACAGACCCCGAAGACCGTCGCCTCGGTCTGGAAGGATGCCGGCTTTGAAAAGGAGGGCGTGCTGCGCGGCCAGCACTTCGATGGCGCGCAATGGCAGGACCGCCATCTGCACGCGTTGACCGCGCCGGAGTGGCGCCGTCGCCAGGATGAAACCGGCTAGCGCACGCGTTCCAACGCCTGGCCGACACCGGTCAGCACCGAGCACGCATGATCCTGCAGCTCCTCGGCGCTGGCCTCGTTGCGGGTCGCGGCGTCGACCCGCGTCGCCAGCAGCACGAAGCCGGGCGTGCCCTGCACGTCCTGGCGCCCCGCCACCAGAAGGCTCCACTGGCCCGCCTCCGCCACGCCGCTCAAGCCGTAGGCCAGCAGGTTCAGTGGATTGGCGGTCAGTTCCGGACCGGGCAGCACCCGCGCCTGATAGGCGTGGCCGCGCAGCGGAGCCGGCAGCGGTGCCCACTCCGGCCCGAGCGCGCCTGCCTGTGCGTCCAGCGCCTGCAGCACATCGGCGCGCAGGCAGTCCACGTGGATGTGCAGCTGATGCTGCGAACGCCCGTGCGGCGAATTCAGCGCCAGGCTGGCCACCTCGCGCGGCAGCGTCTGGCCCAGTGCCCGTTCGCTGTGCACGCGGGCCTGCCACGCCGCAGCGAAATAGTTGGGGACGCCGCGCTGGTACAGCGCCGGGCTTTCGATGCCGCTCACCTTGTCCAGCGGCATCAGCAGGAACTGGTAGTCGCCGTGCGTATCCTTGACCAGCACATCGCGCCGGTCGGCCGCTTCATTGACCTGCAGACAGCTGCCCTGCGGCCCCTGCGGGTTGCGGCAGTCGCGCTGGATGACCCGCCACAGCGCATCGGAGTGGGCCGGCGGCGGCGTACTGGCACAACCAGCCAGACCGGCGAGGGACAACAGCAGCAGCGAACGCGGGAACACGGCGGGATCCGGACAGGCGGCGGGCCATTCTACCGGCTCCCGGCACAGCTTCAGTAGGTGCCGAACGGCACCTCGACCCTCAGCGGCGGTCCCGCCGGCACCGGCTGCAGGGTGTAGCGGTCCAGCGCGCCCTCTTCATCGGACTGCGGCAACCGCTGGAAGGTCAGCAGGTACTGTGCCTCGCCCCAGCGCACGCGGGTGCCCGTGCTGTCCACCGCGGCCCCCTCGGGCAGCAGCAGGCCGCCCAGGTCGCTGTAGGCGCCGGGCACATCGGCAAAGGTGTAATCCACCAGCTCATCGACCCGCTGCATGGCATACACGTGCGGCAGATAGGGGCGCGCGGCACTGTGCACATTGCCCAGGTCGGCCACCCATACCGCGGGCAGGTGATACTGCTCGCGCAGTGCGTTCACCCCCAACGAGGGGCTGGCGACCTGCAGGCAGCACACCGTGCGCCGGCCCTCGCGGTCCAGGACCGCGAAACGGTCGCCACGGGTCGCCGCCAGCGGCAGCATGGCGAAGGCCAGATTGCGCTGCGCCGGGACATGGCCGGTTTCGGTCTGCAGATTGCGCCAGGCACCGAACAGCGCGCCGTCCGCCACCGCCGTCGGCTCGGTCTGGGCCTGCGCGAACGCGGCCATGCCCAGGCTCAGCACGCCTGCAAGGATCCGCACGGAGTGGACTCGGACTGCCTTCATCTGCGATCACACGCCTGCGCCGGCAAGGCCCGGCTCCGCCCATCGACGCTGCGTCGACACACCGCGCACTATGCAGCGTGGCGCCGGCACCGGCAATGATCCCGTCGCTGCCAGCTGCACTGTGGCGGTGCTATCGTGCAGCAATTCCCCTGCGCAGGAGCGCCCGCATGACCGCCATCCGCCTGTCCCTGCTGCTGCCCGCCTCGGCCCTGCTGTTGTCGGCCTGTGTCAGCACGCCCGGCCCGCAGGTAAGCGGCAGCGGCCAGTGCAACGCCAGCACGCTGGGGTGGGCCGTGGGCCAGCCCGCCGACGAGGCGAACATGCGGCGCCTGTCCCGCGAAAGCGGCGCCGGCCTGGTCAACCCGATCGGACCGAATACCATCACCACCCGCGACATCCGCCCCGACCGCCTGCGCGTGTTCGTGGACAAGGACAACATCATCACTGCCGTCCGCTGCGAATGACCCCTGGCGTGCCCAACGGCCCGCGCCCCGGCTATTGGTAGAGTCGAGCTTGCTCGACTGCTCTGGCTCTTGCTCGACTGCCTTCGTTCACTCGAGCAAGCTCGGCTCTACCGATCCGTGTAACCCGAACAATCGGGCAATGCCTGGTCCGGCTGGTATGCACCACCCCTGAAGTGGAACACGCGCGCATAGGTGCACACCGGGTCCTGCTCGGTCCGCAGGTCATTCCTGGCCAGGGGCGCCTTGGCCGATGAATCTTCGTTGCGCGATACACCGGCCGGAAAACGCGTGGCCACGGTCTGGTAACGCAGCACCGGCATGCCCGAGGCAGCGGCATCAAGCGATAGTATTGCCGAGAATCCATAGGTGTCATGGCACGCCCCGGCCCGCCGCTTCACGTCCTGCTCGCCGAAGCAGGCCCGGATCTCCGCCTCGCCCGTCCACGCCAGTCCCAGCACCGCATCGTCGATCTGGATGCCATCATCCAGGTGCCGCACGCGTGCCAACTGCAGGCGCGATGCCTCGGCACCGCCGCCGGAATACAGCGTGCTGACCTTGCTGATGCCGCCCACCAGCACATTCTGCCGCGCACGCTGCTGCGGATCGGCTACCGTCTGGTCGGCGCCCACGCCCGGCGCCAGCCGCACGATCCACGGCCACAGCGACAGCTGGGCGTTCTGTTGCAGGTCGATGCTCACGTGGTAGGCGTGCGGTTGACCCTCGCCGGCCACCGTCTCCAACACTTCCAGCACGCGCGGCCGCTCACCTTCGCCCGATGCGGGAAGCACGCGCACGCACCAGGCACCATCACCGGTACAGTCGTACAAGCCGGACGGTCCGCCATGCTCATCCACGCGCACCGCCTGGCCCAAGGGCTCCATCACGTTGCCAGCTGCATCGCGCTGCTGCGGAAGAATCGATCCCTGCGCCATCGCCAGCACTGGGCTGGCCAGCAATAGCGCGGCCCATGCCGCGTGTGACATCGGGGTGTGCATCATCGCTCCTGCGCATCCGCGCATCCATGCAAGAACCGGCATGATAGTAGAGTCGAGCTTGCTCGACCGCCTTCGTTCAGTCGAGCAAGCTCGACTCTGCCAAAGCAATGCAATCCCCCCAGCAACGCGATGCAATGGCACGGCCCCGAAGCGGCGCAATCCCACCGAACCTATGCGCTGCAATCACACCCGCCCCACCCCTTCGCTTTTGAGGTATGGCCGATGCCGGGGTTGAATGTGTTGCTTGGATCCAGCGACCGGTAAAACGCCGCAAGCGCCGGCTTGGCCGGGTATAGATGGCCCACGTTGTGCTCTGCCGGATACTCCGCCCCGCGCTGGTCCAGCAGGGCCCACATCGCATGTTCGATCGCCATCGGGTCTTCGCCCTTGCGTGCGATGTAGTCCTGGTGGAACACGTGGCAAAGGAAATGCCCGTAATAGAGCTTGTGCAGCAGCCGCCCGTCGATATCCGCCGGCAGGGTCTCGAACCAGTCAGCGTCGTCCCGGCGCAGTGCGATATCCAGCGCCACGATGTCCTGCACCTGGGCGCGATGCACTTCGCGGTAACGCACGGCCGCGCCAGCCACGGCGAACCGGTGCAGGAAAGCCTTGCGCCCTTCGTCTGCTGTGCAGCGGAAGAAGCCGCCCTCGTGGTTGGCGAAACACTCCCGCAACCAGCGCTCGGTCTCTGCAGCGTCCTGCGCCGATACCTTCAACAGCAGGTGATGCTCGTAGCGCTGGCGGAACTCGCCCATGCGCGCGGGCAGGTGCGAAGGCAGCAGTGCGGTCAGCGCCTGCATCGCCTGGTCGGTGACGCCGCGCAGCCCGATCCGCTCGAACCAGCCATCCACCCGGCTTTTCAAGGCGAAGGCCGCTGGCACGCGCGCGGTACCCAGTCGGTCGATCAGCAGGAAGGTGTCCTTGCCGTAGCGCTCGCCGATGTCATAGGCATCACGGTGGATGTATTCCCCCGCGATCGGCAGGCGCTCGAAACCGGTCAGCAGCTGGCGACGGATGGCGGTGAGCGTGGCGGTGCGGTTGCTGCCGATGTAGAACACCTCGGCCGCTTCCTTCTCGAACGTATCCAGGCGCACGGCGAACACCGCCAGCTTGCCGGCAGAACCGGCGGCTTCGAAATGGCGGCCTGGGTCGGCATTGAAGCGTGCTGGCGTATCGGCATCGACCTTGCGCACGTCGTCGCCATAGCGCTGGTCTGAGGCTGCCCGGCCATCACCATCGCCCACGTCTGTGGCGCTGTACTGCCCCGCCTGCAGGCGCTGCAGGATCTCTTCGGGCGTATCGCCCAGGGCGATGCCCAGATGGTTGACCAGCTGCAGCCGGCCCTGCGCATCGACCTGCGCATACAGCGCCAGCTCGGTGTAGGCCGGGCCACGGCGCACCAGGGCGCCGCCGGAGTTGTTGCAGACCCCGCCCAGCACCGAGGCACCAATGCAGGAGGAACCGATCACCGAATGCGGTTCGCGCCCCAGCGGCGCCAACGTCTGCTCAAGGCGGTCCAGGGTGGCGCCGGGCAGGCACAGCACCTGGTGGCCGCCGTTCAACAGCTGGATGCCGGTCAGCCGCAGCGTGCTGATCAACACGATCGGGCGCCCATAATCGTTGCCATCCGGAGTCGAACCGCCGGTCAGGCCGGTATTGGCAGCCTGCAGGATGATCGCCGCCCCACCCTGCACGGCGGCCTGCAGCACGCGCCACATCTCCAGCAGCGTGCCAGGCCGTACCACCGCCAGTACTGGGCCTTCACCGAAGCGATAGCCGCGGCGGAAGCGGCGTGTGGCGCGGTCGCCGGTCAGCACGTGGCGATGGCCCACGGCGTCGCGCAGCTGCGTCAACACGGCATCGGTATCGCTCATGGCAGGCGCACCAGCGAGTCGCGGCCGATGTCGGCAATGCGGCGCGCGCCGGTGAGGGTCATCGCCACCCGCATCTCCTTGGCGATCAGGTCCAGCAGATTTGCGACCCCGGCCTCGCCCTGTGCCGCCAGCGCGTAGACGAAGGCACGACCCAGCAGGACCGTGTCGGCGCCCAGCGCCAGCATGCGCACCACGTCCAGGCCGTTGCGGATGCCCGAGTCGGCCAGGATCTTCAGGTCGCCCTGCACCGCATCGGCAATGGCCGGCAGCGCCCGCGCGGTGGACAGCACGCCATCGAGCTGGCGACCGCCATGATTGGACACCACGATGCCATCAGCACCGAACTTCACCGCATCGCGTGCATCGTCCGGGTCGAGGATGCCCTTGATCACCATCGGCCCCTTCCAGAACTCGCGGATCCATTCCAGATCCTTCCAGGAAATGGACGGGTCGAAGTTGCTGCCGAGCCAACCGATGTAGTCCGCCAACCCTGTCGGATGGCCGCGGTAGGCGGAAATATTGCCCAGGTCGTGCGGACGGCCAAACAGACCGACATCCCACGCCCAGTGCGGATGGGTGATGGCCTGGCCGATGCGGCGCATCGGCGCATTGGGGCCGCTCATGCCCGAGTGCGCATCGCGGTAGCGCGCGCCCGGCACGGGCATGTCCACGGTGAACACCAGCGTGCTCACGCCCGCCGCCTGCGCGCGCTCCAGCGCGTTGCGCATGAAGCCACGGTCGCGCAGCACGTACAGCTGGAACCACATCGGGCGCTGGATGGCCGGAGCCACTTCCTCGATCGGGCACACCGACACTGTGGACAGGGTGAACGGAATGCCGCGACTATCCGCGGCCCGCGCCGCCTGCACTTCGCCCCGCCGCGCGTACATGCCGGTCAGGCCCACCGGCGCCAGCGCCACCGGCATCGCCAGTTTCTCGCCGAGCAGCTCGGTTTCCAGGCTCAGGTCGGACATGTTGCGCAGGATGCGCTGGCGCAGCGCGATGTCGGACAGATCGGAAACGTTGCGCTTCAGCGTGTGCTCGGCATACGCGCCGCCATCGATGTAATGGAACAGGAACGGCGGCAGCCGGCGTTGCGCTGCGGCACGGTAATCGGTGGAGGCGGAAATGATCATGGGGTCAACCGGAAGTAGTCAGCCGTGCGGGGACGGCAGGCGCGAGGCCCGTGCACGCCGGGCTTCGTTGTCATCGAGCGTGCGCAGCGTGGTGTGCACGAATTCAAGGTGGGCATGCGCGGCCGCGCGCGCACGCTCGGGGTCGCCGGCCAGAACCGCATCCATCATTTCCCGATGCTGGTCGGACAGCGGCGAGAAGGTGCGGGCCGAGGTGTACAGCTTCTCGCGGCTCTGCGAGATGTTGGTCTGCAGCAGTTCGAATAGGCCACGCATCACCTGCAGCAGCACCAGGTTGTGCGACGCCTCGGCAATGGATAGATGGAACGCGGCATCGGCCTGCGCTTCGCCGGCAGGGTCATCCTTGCCGTGCGCCTCCATCATGGTCTGGAACGCGGCGGCGATGCGCGCGCGGTCCTCATCGGTCGCGCGCAATGCGGCGTGCCAGGCGGTGGCGCCCTCCAGCGCGTGGCGGATCTCCAGCACGTCGAAACGGTATTCCGGGTCACCCTGGAACAGAGGCAGGTACGGCGCCAGCGGCTCATCCAGCGCTTGCCGGGCGCGTGCGGCCGGTGCGGCCACGTAGGTACCGCCGCCCACCCGTGCGGTCAGCAGGCCTTGGCTGGCCAGCTGTGCGATGGCCTCGCGCAGCGCGGTGCGCGATACGCCCAGCTGCACCGCCAGGGCGCGTTCGGCTGGCAGCCGGTCGCCCGGCTGCAGCTGCTGTTCCTGCACCAGCGCGCGCAGCTGCGCGGCCACCTTGTCCGAAACCCGTTGCATGCTCATGGCGCCATTGTCACCCGAACCGCGCAACGCTGGAGGAACGCGCTGGCCATGGCTCAGGGAATCATCCAGGTCAGCCAGTAGGCCTGGGCCAGGGTGATCAGGCCGACCATCGTGGTGAAGATCAGGCTGTGCTTGACGGTAAAGCGGAACAGGTCCGATTCCTTGCCGGCCAGGCCCACCGCCGCACAGGCAATGGCGATGGACTGCGGGGAAATCATCTTGCCGGTCACCCCGCCGGTGGTGTTGGCCGCCACCAGCAGCACGTCCGATACGCCGATCTGCTGCGCGGTGGTCGCCTGCAGCGCCGAGAACAGCGCATTGGACGAGGTGTCCGAACCGGTGAGGAACACGCCCAGCCAGCCCAGGAACGGCGAGAAAAACGGGAACGCATCGCCGGTGTGCGCCAGCGCAAGGGCCAGCGTGGCCGACAGCCCCGAGTAGTTGGCGATGAAGGCGAAGGCCAGCACCATGCCGATCGAGTAGATCGGCACGCGCAGCTCGCGCACGGTTTCGCCGAAGGTCTGCAGCGCGGCCTTGGCCGGCATGCGCAGGGCGATGATGGCAATCACCGCCGCCAGGATGATGGCGGTGCCGGTGGCCGAGAACCAATCAAACTTGTAGACCGCTTCGTAGCTCAGCGGCGCCGGCACGATCGGCGGCATCTTCTGCACCATCTGGTCCAGGCCGGGCACCGGCAGCTTCAGCACCCAGCCTTGCAGCGCACCACCGGCTGCGAACAGCGCCTTGAACGGCTTGATGCTCCACAGCGTGACCATCGCCGTAAGGATCAGGAACGGCGACCACGCCTTGGCAATCTGGCCCACGCTATGGCGCGGTGCCTCCAGCGCCTGTGCAGCGGCCTGCGCACTGGTTTCGGTATCGAAACGGAAGATGCGCACCGGCTTCCAGCGGCGCAGGAACAGGGTCAAGCACACCAGCGACGCCAGCGAGGCGGTGATGTCGGGCAGTTCCGGGCCAATGAAGTTGGACGTCAGGTACTGGGCGATGGCGAAGGAACCACCGGCCACCAGAACCGCCGGCCAGGTTTCCTTGATGCCGCGCCAGCCATCCATGATCGCCATGATCCAGAACAGCACGATGATGGTCAGGAACGGCAGCTGGCGCCCGGCCATCTGGCCGATCTCGAACGCGTCCAGGCCGGTCACCTGCCCCGCGACGATGATCGGAATGCCCATGGCACCGAACGCAACCGGTGCGGTGTTGACGATCAGGCACAGGCCGGCCGCATACAACGGCTTGAAGCCCAGGCCGACCAGCAGCGCGGCGGTGATCGCCACGGGAGCGCCGAACCCGGCGGCGCCTTCCAGGAACGCACCGAAGGCAAAGCCGACCATCAACATCTGCAGGCGCTGGTCTTCGGTAACCGAAAGGATGGAGGCGCGGATGATGTCGAACTGCCCAGTCTTGACCGAGACCTTGTACAGGAACACCGCGCCGATGATGATCCAGGCGATCGGCCACAGGCCGTAGACAAAGCCATAGCCGGCCGCGCCCAGCGCCTGCGCCAGCGGCATGCGGTAGAACAGCAGGGCCACGCCGAGCGCGATGGCCACGGTGATCGTGCCGGCCAGCCAGCCCTTCATGCGCAGCACGGCCAGGGCGACGAAGAAGAAGGCAATCGGCAGCAACGCGATCAGGCTGGACAGCCACAGGTTGCCGGCGGGGTCGTACAGGTGTTGCCAGGGCTGCATGGAGAATCTCGGCGTTGACGGGGAACCCACCGCGGTGGGGCGGTCCGCGGCGCGCGAATATTGGTCGTACCATTATTCGCAACAAATGCACCACTGGTGGCGGATTGAACCGCCATTCCCGGATGACGCCTATTAGACCATAGCGTTAGTACCGATTATTGGTAGTACCATTTGAGGAGTGGCGGGTCAGAGCCCCTGCGGGGATCTGACCCCGCCCCCGCACTCACAGCTTCTTCTCCACCCGCCGAATCACCGCCAGCACCAGCAGACACAGCACGCTCACTCCCATCGCGATCACGTACTTGCCAATGCCCACGGCAATGCCGATGGCGGCGGCCATCACAAGAGAACTGGCGGTCGTCAGCCCACTGACCTGGTCTTCGCGGTTACCGCGCAGAATGGTGCCGGCGGCAACGAACCCCACGCAGGCCACCACGGCCTCGATCAGGCGCACCGGATCGACCTGCAGCAGGTCGCGGTAGCGCTCCTGCTGGAAATGTTCGGCCACCGAATCGCCGAGGCCGACGATCAGCGCCGCCGCCCCGGCAATCAACATGTGCGTGCGCAGGCCCGCAGCGTGCTTGCCCATCTCGCGTTCGACGCCCAGTACGCCGCCGAAAAGCATCGCCGCGGCCACGCGCAGCAGGATCGATACATCCTGGGTGAGTTCCATCGGCAGGCTCCGGAAGTTTCCCCGGAGCGTCGCGCGAGGGCCGTGGCACCACGGTGAAGGTGCCACCACGGCCGGTTCACCCGGCAGCGCCGGGCGATGCCCGGGGTCGGATTCCCGCAGGGGCTCTGACCCCATCCATCCGTTCCCCTCAGCAGCGCATCACTGCGCCAAGTAGCCACCGTCGATCGCGTAGTAGGTGCCGGTCGCGAACGAGGCATCACTGCTGGCCAGCCACGCCACCAGTGCCGCCACCTCCTCCGGCTTGCCCAGCCGCTTCAGGGCATGCTTGGCTTCCAGCGTGGCACGCGCATTCGCATCCATCTTGTCCAGCAGCGGCGTGGCAATGAAGCCCGGCCCCACTGCATTGATGCGGATGCCGTCGGCGGCGTGTTCCCACGCGGCGGTCTGGGTCAGCCCGACCACACCGTGCTTGGCCGCCACGTAGGCGGTGGAACCGGCAAAGCCCACCTGGCCCAGGATCGACGCCATGTTGATGATGCTGCCACCCTTGCCTGCCGTGCGCATCGCCTGGATCTGCGCACGCTGGCACAGGAACACGCTGGTCAGGTTCACATCCACCACGCGCTTCCAGCCATCAACAGGGTAATCACCACTGCTGGCTGCCGGGCCGCCGATACCGGCATTGTTCACCGCGATATCCAGCCCGCCCAGTTCGTTCACCGTGCGCTGCACGGCCGCTTCCACCGCGGCCTCATCGGTGACATCCAGGGCGATGCCGATCGCCTCTGCGCCCTTGGCCTTCAACGACTGCACCGTCGCGTCCACTGCATCCTGCTTCAGGTCCCACACCGAAAGGCGCGCGCCGGAGGCAGCGAGCAGTTCGGCCACGGCCAGGCCAATGCCGGAAACGCCGCCGGTAACAATGGCGGTCTTTCCGCCCAGCTGATAATCAATCATCTGTGTACTCCACGTGTTGGGAATCGATGCGGGCCTGGCCGCCTGCTCTCGAATCTACGCCGCAACGTGTTACGGAAACGGAACGCGGCGCATCCGCACCACGCAACGATCCTTCCCATCGCTGCAACGCTCGCGGCCCTATGCTCATCCACACCTCCCCCGATGCATGGATCCCTGATGAGTGCCGAATCCCGCGTGTTGTTCACGCCCACCCGCTTGGGTGACATCGCCGTTGCCAACCGCATCGCCATGGCCCCGCTCACCCGCAACCGCGCGCTGCCCGATCGCGTGCCGTCGCCGCTGGCGGTCACCTACTACCAGCAGCGGGCCAGCGCCGGCCTGATCATTGCCGAAGCCACCCAGATCAGCCCACTTGGCCAGGGCTACCTGGATACCCCCGGCATCTACAGCGCCGAACAGGTTGTGGCATGGAAATCCATCACCGATGCGGTGCACGCAGAAGGCGGCCGCATCGTGCTGCAGTTGTGGCATGTGGGCCGCATCTCGCACACCAGCCTGCTGCCGGAAGGCGAAGTGCCGGTAGCGCCCAGCGCCCTGCGCGCGAACGGCAAGACCTTCACCGCCAACGGGTTTGAGGATGTGTCCGCACCCCGTGCGCTGGCCATCGAGGAAATTCCGGCGCTGATCGAGGATTACCGCATCGCCGCACGCAACGCCATCGCGGCCGGTTTTGACGGTGTGGAAGTGCATGCGGCCAACGGTTACCTGATCGATCAGTTCCTGCGCGATGGCAGCAACCAGCGCAGCGATGCCTACGGCGGCAGCATCGAAAACCGCACGCGCCTGCTGTTCGAAGTGACGAGCGCGGTGGCCGAGGCCATCGGCGCGGCCCGTACGGGTGTGCGCCTGTCACCGGTCACCCCGGTCAACGATGCCCACGACAGCGACCCGCAGCCGCTGTTCAACCGCGCAGTGGAACGGCTGGACGGCATTGACGGACTGGCCTTCATCCACGTGATCGAAGGCGCCACCGGCGGTGACCGCGACAACATCGCGTTCGACTACACCGCACTGCGTGCGCGCTTCCGCGGCCCGTGGATCGCCAACAACGGCTACGACGTGGACAGTGCAGAACAGGCCGTCGGCAGCGGCTATGCCGACATGGTCGCCTTCGGTCGTGCCTTCATCGCCAACCCCGATCTGGTCGAACGCCTGCGCAGCGGCGCTGCCCTGGCCGAGCTGGACCCGGCCACGCTGTATGGCGGCGGCGAGCACGGCTACACCGATTACCCAGCGTTGGGCGCATAAGCCGCGCATGCGCCGGGCCGCATCCGCCGGGCATGGCCCGGCGCTACCACCGGCTCATCTACGGGTAGCGCCGGGCCATGCCCGGCGTTACCCCGCCCCTCCTCAATACACCGGCAGATCGATGTAACTGGCCTGCGCGGCGCTGTGCCAGACCCTCTGCGTGGCCTTCTGGTAATCGCCCGGCTTGGCCAGGTAGATGTTCGGCACGTAGGTCTGCGGGTTGCGGTCATACAGCGGGAACAGGCTGGACTGCACCTGCACCATCACCCGGTGCCCCTTCTGGAAGGTGTGGTTGGCATTGGGCAGGTCGAAGCGGTACGGCAGCACCTGGTTGGCGGCCAGCGGCTTGGCCTCGCTGAAGCTCTCGCGGTAACGGCCACGGAAGATCGCCAGCGACACCGGCAGCTCGTAGCCACCCATTTCCGGCGTCGATGCTTCCTGGTCCGGATACACATCGATCAGCTTCACCACCCAGTCGCTGTCGGTGCCACTGGTGGACGCCTGCAGGTGCACCACCGGAGTGCCGCCGATGCGCAGCGGTTCGCGCAACGGTTCGGTGATGAAGGTCAGCACATCGGGCCGACCATCCACGAAGCGCTGGTCCTTCACCAGCCAGGTGGTCCACATGTCACGGTCGGCGAAGCGCACTGGGCGCTGCACGAACGGCACCGGCTTGGCCGGGTCGGATACATACTCCTCGAAATCGCCCTCACCCGCCGCCGGCGCCTGGAAGGCCAGCTTGCCGCCGGCGCGCAGGTACAGCGGCTTGCTGGCCGCCGCGCACGCCTTCTCGCAGCTGCGCGGCCAGCCCTGCAGGCGGTCCCAGTGGTTTTCCCCAGTGTTGTAGATCAGCACCGGCGGCGTGTCGGCCTTCGGGGCACCGTCCACCAGGTACTGGTCGAAGAACGGCTTGAGCACATCGCGGCGGAACTGCAGCGCGGTATCGCCGTCGAACTTCAGGGCACCCAGTTCGCTGCCGCTGTAATTCACCTGGCTGTGCCGCCACGGGCCCATCACCAGGTAGTTGAGGCTGTTGCCGGTGTCGCGCCCTTCCATCGCCTGGTAGGCATGGTTGGCGCCCCACATGTCCTCCTGGTCCCACAGGCCCTGCAGCCACATGGTCGGCACCTTCAGCGGCGTCTTCGCCATCACCGCGTCCAGCGCCTGGCCCTGCCAGAAGGCATCGTAGGCCGGGTGCTGCACCAGCTTCTTCCACCAGGTCAGCTGGTCCACGCCGGTGAAGCGTGCGTAATCGCCAGCGGAACCGATGCGCAGGAAGGTGCTGTAGTCGTCGTAGCCGAGGCTGGGCAGCGGCGTGCCCTTGCCGCGCTTCTCGGTCTGCATCGCGAAGTAGTTGAAGTTGACCTGGCGGAACGCGCCGTAGTTGAGCCAGTCGTCACCCATCCAGCCATCGACCATCGGGCTTTCCGGTGCGGCAACCTTCAGCGCCGGATGCGGGTCGGTCAAGGCCATCACCACGGTGAAGCCTTCATACGACGAGCCCAGCATGCCGACCTTGCCGTTGCTCTCCGGCACGTGCTTCACCAGCCAGTCGATGGTGTCCCACGCATCGGTGGAATGATCGACCTTGGTGTTGTTCAGCGGACCGCGCAGCGGCCGGGTCATCACGTAATCGCCTTCGGACCCGTACTTGCCGCGGATATCCTGGAACACGCGGATGTAGCCGCCGTCGACGAATACCTCATCGCCCTGCGGCAGCAGGTCGCGCATGCGCGGCGAGTCGCTGCGGTTGGCGCGGCCGGCGGCATCGTAGGGCGTGCGGGTCAGCAGGATCGGCGCATTGTGCGCGCCCTTGGGCACCACGATGACGGTGTACAGTTTGGTGCCATCGCGCATCGGCACCATCACCACGCGCTTGTCGTAGTCACGGCCGACATCGGGGGCCACGAAAGGCTTGCCGCTGATGTCCGGGGTCATCGGCGGGGTATCGGCGGCCAGCACGGTGCTGGACAGGCCAAGGGCGATCGCTACAGCAACGGCACGCACACGCATGGAAACCCCTCCCGACAGGAAAGTCCCAAGCCTACTCCTGCCCTGTCCGGTGAAGTGTGTGCAGGCTTTGCGTTCTGCGCTCTTTGGGGGCAGGACTGATGGCACATGTGCAGTGGCCTCGCAGCGTCCGCCGGGCATGGCCCGGCGCTACCGACCCGCGGCCCTCGATCCGACCCGCGGCCCCGAGGTAGCGCCGGGCCATGCCAGGCGGATCCGTCAACCCGATTGAACCTCATGCAGCGCCAGCCAGCGCCAACGCCCCTGCTCCTGCCGCAGCACCGCCAGCGATTCCCGCCATGCGACCGCCCCATCGCCCACTGCATGCCCCTCGCGATAGCGCAGCACTGCCAGTGGTGACGGTGCTTCAATCGCCTGCACGGCGTCGATGGCGATGCGCAGGCCAGGGCGCGCACCATGCCCACCCACGAACAAGGCCTGCACCGCCTGCCGATCCAACCGCCGCCCGGCGATGCCGACCATGCTGAAGTCCGCGCTGAAATGCGTCATCAGATCGTCGAGTGCTTCGGCGCCGACTTCGGCGCGGAACCAGGCTTGAAGCTTGTCGTGCAGTTCGTGGATTTCATGTTCGGCAGTGCGGTGCATCAGGCATTCTCCGGTTGCGCAAGTGTCAGGGGCTGCGCGCGGCGCAACAGCGCCAGCGGCAGCAGGGTAAGGAAGGCGGCCAGGCCCAGCGCCACGCCGGTGGCCCGCGCCGGCAGCCACTGCATGGCCAGGGCCAGCAGCAGCGCGATGGCGGCGGTGCCAAGACAGAAGCTGAGCTGGCGGTTGAGATTCCACAGCGCGCTGGCATCACCCAGCGCCTCGGCCTCCACACCGTGGAAGGCCAGCGTCTGCGCAGTGCTGCTGCACAGGCTGCCGCCCGCCCCCATCAGCGCAAACAGCAGCGCCGCCAGCGCGAACGAAGGCTGCGGCAGCAAAGCCATCAGCAGCAGGCCACTGGCCTGCAACAACATCCCGCCGCGCAGCACCGCCGCAGGCCCGAAGCGCGCCAGCAGGCGACGGCTGCCGGTGATGGCCAGCGCCGAGGCCAGCGCCCACGGCAGCATCAGCGCACCGATGCGTGCGGCGCTGTAACCGGCCTGGTGCAGCTGCAACGTGCTGGCCAGCTGGCTTCCGATGAACACGCCCGGCACGGCCAGGTAGACCAGCATCGCCAGCCGCAGCCCGCGATGGGACAGCAGCGACCAGCGCAGCAGCGGCTGTGCCTGCCGGCGCGCGTGCCGCCGGTGGGCGGTTGCCAGCACCAATGCCAGCAGCAACAGCACGGCACCAGCAATCCGGTGGCCGGGTTCACCCAGCCAGGTCAGCGCCAGCAGCAGCACGCCCAGCGCACTCATCGCCGTGGCCAGCGCATAGGCCTGCAGGCGGGGCGCGGTGCGTTCACCATCGGCCGGCATCCACGCCAGCACCAGACCCATCGCCGCCAGTGCCAGCGGCAGGCTGGCCCACAGCACGCCGCGCCAGGACAGCCACTGCACCAGCAGCCCACCCAGCGCCGGTGCCAGCGCCGGTACCAGCAAGGCCACCAGCAGAATGCGGCGGGTCAGCGCGCCGCGCTGGTCGGGGGTGCACTGCCGGTAGGCCGCGGCCTGGGCGACCGGGATCAGCAGGCCACCGGCCAGGCCCTGCAGCAGCCGCCAGCCCAGCAGCCAGCCTATGCCCGGCGCCGCACCGGCCAAGGCCGCCGCCAGCGCGAACAGCAGCAGCGCCACCAGCAGCAGGCGGCGCTCGCCACAGCGCGCGGCCAGCCACGGCGCCAGTGGAATCACCATGCTCAGGCCCAGCATGTAGGCCGTGCCGACCCAGGCCAGCACGCCGACATCGGCATGCAGCTCGGCCGCCAGCGCCGGGTAGGCCACCGTGGCGATGAACATGTTGACCAGGTCCAGGGCGAACACCAGCAGGAAGATCGCCTCATGGCGCAGGCGGGGGGACGGCATCGGCGGCGCTCCAGCGGGGAAGCAGGCAGGATGCCCTGCACCGGCTGTTGGAAAAACACGACAGCAGCTGCAACACTGTCAAATCTGTTTTGACAATGAATCGCCATGGTCAGCCTGGATCGCTTCGACATCTTCCGCGCCGTGGTCGACGCCGGCAGCCTCACTGCAGCCGCCGACCGCCTTGGCCTGAGCCGCGCGGTGGTCAGCTTCAACCTGAAGCGGCTGGAGCAGGAACTGGGGGTGACCCTGCTGCTGCGCAGTACCCGCCACCTGGCCCTGACCGAGGCCGGCGAACAGTTCCTGCAGCACTGCGTGCAGGCCCTGGATGCGGCCCAGGCGGCCATCGATGCCGCGCGCCGCGACCAGCACCAGCTGCAGGGCACGCTGCGCCTGACCACCACACCGGAGTACGCGCAGCTGCGGTTGATCCCGGCGCTGGAGGCATTCCGCGCGCGGCATCCGGCGCTGCAGCTGCATCTGTCCACGTCGCCGGCACCGGCCGACCTGATTCCCGAGCGCTTCGACCTGGCGATCCGCCTTGGCCGCCTGCCGGATTCAGGCCTGCACGCCAGCGAACTGGAACGCCACCCGCTGTGCGCGGTGGCCGCACCGTCGCTGCTGGCGCGCCTGCCCTCTGCCGATGCGGCCGATGACCCGGTGCAGCTGGGCACCCTGCCCCGCCTCGGCTATCCGCGCCTGGCCGATGTGCCGGTGGTGGCGCCCGACGGCAGCGACGCGTTGTTTGCCACCAATCCGGGCAATGCCGTGGTGCGCGTGGACGGCGCCAGCAGCCTGCGCGCCTTCGCCCTGGCCGGTGCAGGCGTCACCGTGCTGCCGCGCTGGCTGATCGAGGACGACCTGGCCCACGACCGCCTGCGGCCGGTGCTGCGCCAGCACCGCTTCCCGCAGCAGAGCGTCTACGCCGTCTACCCGCACAGCACGCAGCCCTCGCCGAAAGTCCGCCACCTGATCGATTTCCTGCGCGGTTGGTTTGGCTGAGGATACTTATCTCTATCTCCACGCATGCACGACGTGGGCGATATCACCTGGACTGCAGCCTTCGCTTCGCTGAGGCCGCCACCATCTTGTCCGGGTCGACAGAAAGCAACTCCAGGATCTGCGGGGTTACTTTGGGGTTGCAAACGATGCGATGCCGCACGGTTGCATCGGCATCCTGCGCCAAACGGGACATAACCCCCTCACTCAGCCGGCGTTTGCACGCGATGCTCCAACGAACGTCGACGTTTTCGCTGCTAGCCAGCTGTTCGATAATGAACTCAGGAATTGTTTTATTCCCGGCGACGCAGCGCGCCAACTCGGGGTAAACCGCAAGGATATCGATCCACGTCTGATCCTCGGCCTGCTGCCAGGCAGATGATGCATCCGACTCGCTTTCACACAACTGCTTGAATTCCCATGCGCTCGCGATCATTCGCTGGCCCTCCTGCGCCAGCCTTCCAGTATTGGCTGACCGGCAATTGACCTCCAGTGGCAGAAGCGACATGACTATCCGCCCCGGCGCCTGCTGTTCCATCGTCCGCCGGGCACGGCCCGGCGCTACCGGGGATGCCGTGACCGGGTAGCGCCGGGCCATGCCCGGCGAGCGCAGCGGCAGCCCACAAAAAAGGAACGGCCCCTTTCGGGGCCGTTCCTTCGAACATCGACAACCCGCTGGATCAGCGCAGCACCTGCTCCACCAGCTGCACGTCCACCGTCTGCAGCGGCTCGGCTGCGTTGCGCGACAGCTGCACCTGGTAGGTGCCGCCGTCGATCTTCCACTGGCGGGCCTGCGCATCGTAGTGCGCCAGCGTCTTCGGCTCGGCTTCGATGCGGATGCGGCGCTGTTGGCCCGGCT
>PJTS01000181.1_pt1 | contig 58707 bp, 45 predicted proteins | sample 1512251 | NCBI WGS metagenome assembly PJTS01 (sample SAMN08177686, study PRJNA422409) | Soil metagenome, whole genome shotgun sequencing project. | isolation source: Soil (2) enriched on wood chips: alkali lignin treatment | place: USA: Madison | collected 2015-01-15 | reverse complement strand
ATAGACTATGAAAACATACGTATCCGAAAAGGTGCAACTGATGCGATTAAAAATCTTGTTACAGGAGCCGGCAATAGATTCCCAGAAGAAGTCGAAGAAAGTGTTAAGGCGATCTCCCAAAATGGAGGAACACCACTAGTGGTTTCCGAAAATGACATCGCCCTGGGTGTGATCGAACTACAGGATATCATCAAACCCGGTATTCATGAAAGGTTTGAACGTCTTCGTAAAATGGGGATCAAAACAGTGATGGTAACGGGTGACAACCCCTTGACCGCGAAGTTTATTGCCGATAAAGCTGGTGTGGATGATTTTATCGCCGAAGCCAAACCAGAGGACAAAATGAACTACATCAAAAAAGAGCAATCCGAAGGCCGCTTAGTGGCTATGATGGGTGATGGAACAAATGACGCTCCAGCTTTGGCGCAGGCCGATGTGGGCGTTGCCATGAATTCAGGTACGCAGGCAGCAAAAGAAGCCGGAAACATGGTTGACCTAGACAACGACCCGACCAAACTGATCGAGGTGGTTGAAATCGGTAAACAATTATTGATGACCAGAGGAACATTAACGACCTTTAGTATCGCCAATGATGTCGCTAAATATTTTGCGATTATTCCCGCCCTGTTTATTACCGCTATTCCAGCACTACAGGGGCTGAATATAATGAAATTGCACAGCCCAGAAAGCGCTATTCTGTCAGCCGTTATTTTCAATGCCATTATTATCCCGATGTTGATTCCATTGGCACTTAAAGGTGTTGCTTATAAACCGATTGGAGCAAGTGCCTTATTGCGCCGAAACCTACTCATATTTGGATTGGGCGGGATTGCCGTTCCTTTTCTAGGTATTAAGGTGATTGATATGTTCGTCGCTATTTTCTTTTAATCCGTAAATAAATCAAGAGGGATAAAATCTCACAGGACTTGTTTCCTTGCAGTTTTACCCGCATAAAATATAACTGAAATGAAAAAACACATTTTACCCGCATTAAAGCTGACCATCATTATGATCCTGTTCTTTACAGTGATCTATCCATTAGCTGTCTGGGGAATGGCCCAGTTTTCCTCCAACGCGGGAAAGGGAAAAATCATTGAGCATAATGGTAAAAAGTACTATTCAAATATTGGTCAGGCCTTCACAGCCGACAAATACTTTTGGTCGAGACCGTCTGCCGTAAATTATAATGCTGCCGGTTCAGGAGCGAGTAACAAAGGGCCTTCAAATGAAGAATATCTTGGTCAGGTGCAGGCACGTATCGATACATTTTTAGTACACAACCCTGGTATCAAAAAATCCGAAATACCCGTCGATCTGATTACCGCAAGTGGAAGTGGATTAGATCCAAATTTTTCTGTTCAGGCGGCCAAAGTTCAGGTCAAACGTATCGCTACTGTACGAGGTATCGAAGAACAGAAAATAAATCAATTGATCGAGGAAAATACTGAAAGCCCTTTATGGGGAATTTTCGGTCCTCAAAAAATCAATGTGTTAAAGCTCAACATCGCCTTGGATAAGTTGGCGAGCAGATAAAAAACTCCAACCAAGAACCTATCATGCTTTGTTTAGCTGCTTTTTCGGCTAAGCAGGGCGGATAGATTAATAATTCCCCTTGGCAATTTGTTTAAGGGGAATTTGTAAGTTTATAAAAGTTATCACATGTTATGGATGAAAGAAAAAGTGCAGAACATTTTTTAAATCTGATTCAGAAATCCCGAAGAGGTAAATTCAAACTCTATATCGGGATGAGTGCCGGAGTTGGGAAGACCTTCCGTATGCTTCAGGAAGCACATGCGCTTTTACAGAGTGGTATCGATGTCAGGATCGGCTATATCGAAACTCATCAGCGTATCGAAACCCATGCGTTGCTGGCCGGCCTACCTATTATCCCAAGGAGAACATTGTTCTACAAAGGCAAGGAGCTCGAGGAAATGGATGTACAGGCCATTATAAATCTTAGTCCCGAAGTGGTTATCGTTGATGAACTGGCACATACAAATATAGAAGGAAGTAAAAACGAAAAAAGATGGCTGGATGTAATGGATATCCTTGATGCCGGTATTAATGTCATCAGCGCTGTAAACATCCAACATATCGAGAGCCTCAATGATGAAGTCAGAGAAATCACAGGTATCGATGTGCAAGAACGAATTCCCGACAGTGTGGTTGCCCAGGCCGATGAAGTTGTCAATATCGACTTAACGGCAGAGGAGCTGATTAACAGGCTAAAGGAAGGTAAGATTTATGAAAATTCAAAGATAGCCGCAGCCCTCAACAATTTCTTCAAAAGTGAACATATCCTGCAGTTGCGCGAACTGGCATTAAAAGAAGTCGCCTCACAGGTGCAAAGAAAGGTCGAAACGGAAGTTGTCCTCAATAGAAATGTTAAGAAAGAACGTTTTCTGGCCTGCATCAGTTCAAACGAACAAACGGCCAAAAATGTCATCAGGAAAACTGCCCGTCTGGCTAATTACTATAATAGCAAGTGGTATGTCATGTATGTGCAGGTCCCCAAAGAAAGTGTGGACCGGATCGCATTGGATAAACAGCGACATCTCATCAATAATTTTAAACTGGCCACCGAACTGGGGGCTGAAATTATTAAAGTAAAGGCCAAGAATGCCACCAAAGCCATTATCAAAGAATGTGAAGAACGTATGATCACGACGGTCTGTATCGGTAAACCGCATATCAATCTGATTAAAGTCATACTCGCAACCGATACATTCAATACATTATTGAATAAATTGTCTCAGGAAAATATTGATCTCGTAATATTGTCATAAAATGAAAATTAAAGCAAAATTAACATTTGGAGTAGGGCTCCTATTTATATTGATCGTAGCCCTAGCTGTTATTAGCGGATGGTATGTTAATCAGCTCAAAAGAGACACGAATAATATACTTGTTGCCAATTACAACACCTTACTCTATTCGCGGAATATGCTTCTGGCACTGGAAGATATCAATAAGGATGCTGCAGTAATTGATACGTTTCAAAATAATTTGACGCTACAAATGGGCAACGTCACTGAAATTGGCGAGATCGAAAGGACAAACCTGATTGTCAAACACTTCAATTCGCTTAAAAATAAACCCGATGATGCACAACTAAGCTCATCCATCCGAAAAGACATCACCGAATTAATGCGGCTAAATATGGATGCGATCAGTAGAAAAAGTAACATTGCAGATGAAACTGCCCGCAGAGCAATACTCATCATCTCATTTACAGGAGCACTCTGTTTTCTGATCGCGGTCATATTACTGATCAATCTTCCGTCCAATATTGCCAATCCCATCCGGGAGCTAACCGAAAGCATCAAGGAAATTGCCAGCCAAAATTATTCAAAACGCGTCAACTTTGGCGGACATAACGAATTTGGAGATCTGGCACGATCATTTAATACCATGGCTGAGAAGCTGGAAGAATATTCGGACAGCAAATTAGAGAAGATCCTGAAAGGGAAAAAGCGGATCGAAACCTTGATCGACAACATGCATGATCCTGTTATTGGTATCGACGAAAATAAAAAGGTCCTATTTGCCAACGATGAAGCCTTGAATATATCAGGACTGCGGAAAGAAGATTTCATTGGAAAAGCCGTACAAGATATCGCCGTCACCAATGATCTGATCCGGGATATTATAAAAGACATCTTTCTACCAGCACCAAAAAGCAACAAAGCCGAACAGTTGAAGATCTATGCGGATGGTAAAGAAAGTTATTTTGAGAAGGAAGTCATCGACATCAATATCGTCCCCACCGGCGAAACAGATATTAAATTTATCGGCCAGGTGATCCTATTGCGTAATATTACCCCCTTTAAAGAGCTTGATCTTGCCAAAACAAATTTTATGGGAACGGTATCGCATGAGTTTAAAACACCTATTTCATCTATTCAGATGGGCGTACAACTGTTGGAGAATGAAAAAGTAGGTCTTTTAAATAGCGAACAAAAAGACCTGATCAATGGGATAAAAGACGATACCGACAGACTACTGAAAATAACAGGAGAACTACTCAATATAACACAGGTCGAAAGCGGATCCATACAAATCAATCTGCTACCATCAGAGATCAAACCTATTATCGAGTATGCTGTCAACGCTAATAAATCTGCCGCAGACAATAAAAACATACAGATTGCAATTGAAATGGATGAGAATGCCTCTACAGCTGTGACTGACAGTGAAAAATCGGCTTGGGTGCTGACCAATTTAATTTCCAATGCGATACGTTATTCGTACGAGAATTCGAAGATATCCATCAAAACGGAACGTGAGAATAATCAGGTCAAGTTTTCAGTCTCCGATACCGGACAAGGAATACAGTCCCAATATCTAAAAAAGATTTTTGAGCGATATTTCCGTATTCCTGGCACAAAAAAAGAAGGCACTGGTTTAGGCCTGAGTATCAGCAAAGAATTTATTGAAGCACAGGGCGGAGGAATTTGGGTCGAAAGTGAGTACGGTGCCGGAAGTACCTTTTATTTTACACTTAATATGGATAATAAAGCGGTGTAATCAGCTGGTTCTATGTACCGAATTTAGCGCAAAGTGCGGGATACAGATAACAGGAGTAGTTTTAGCTGAACTCTACAACTGCCGTTAGGATTGTTTTTTTTATAAACAGGACTGTCCAAAATGACAATGCCCCCAAAAAGCCTTTAACTTTTTGGGGGCATTTTTTATGAACCCCGCCCTCATTCATTGCTCAGGGCCTCGGTTTTATTTATCGAACAAGTCGTCTATTTTGTAAATGTTCGCAGTAAATTACCATCACCCACTAGCTTTTCAGATCAGTAAGCAGACTCCTCTAGAAGGGTTATCCCTGTTAAATTTGCTTCATTATTCTTCAGAAAAGCATAGGTCAGCCGATCAACCTTGCAATCGGAAAACTCTACTTTTTTAAATTTTCTATTGTATTTAAAAAAGGTATTCAAGATGGTGGCTCCCTGAAATTTGACTTTATAAAACCCACAGCCCTCAAAATGACAGTCTTCGATCATACCTTCAAAAATAACATCACTGATTCCTGTATTTTTAAATGAGGTGTTTTTCAGCACGGCATTGGTGATTTCATTGCTCTCAAAACAACCAGTATCAAATCTGGCACCGGTAAAATCTGCATCAGAGAAATTACACTTTCCAATATTGCTTCTGGAAAAATCAGCATCAATAAAGGAGCAACGGTTAAACTGATTCTTTAGTAGATTAGAAGACTGTATTTTACTGTTTGTCAGGTCTGAAGAGGAGAAATCACATAATTCAATATTGTTCTTGCCAAGTATCAACCCCGATAGATCTGCGTTTATAAACTTGCAATTTTTTATATTGGAAGAGCTGAACTGTTCTTTCAGGTTCTTTAAACCCGAGAAATCTGCATTTTCCCAGTTGCCTTTCGACATATCCCAGCTACGGCCAACCTGATTTTCAGATTTCGATACCGGCTCAGTTAGGTAAGCCTGCTGATCGGTAAACTCCCGATCCGTATGATCAATCTGATCCCTATGAAAACTTTCGGAAAAGTAATTGAGGTCTACAGCAAGTATCTCCGCTAGCCTGTTCAATGTCATGATATCTGGCATCGACTCACCGCGCTCCCATTTACCTACTGCTTGTGGACTGATCGAAACCTGCTGAGCAAGTTCGGCCTGTGAAAGATTTGTCTTCTTTCTTGCTTCGGCTATTTTATTGCCGATTGATTTAGAATTTAGCATCATGTCTTTATATTTTTTTGATACTACAAAGTTATTTTGCAGGCCAGTATAGCAGCGAATAAACAGCGCTACCCTTAGTTGTATTTACACTACTTATTGTTGTATTTAACAATCCATGGTTGTATTCCTCTCTTTTAATTAAAATATAGGCGTTATTTTTCCGATCGTACTACGGGTAGCATAGCATTGGAAATTTAGATAATCCGTCTGCGTTTGAACCATAAATAGATGATTATCGAAATAATTGCCATTACCCCGAGCGTGATAAAATAGCCAAAGCGCCACTTCAATTCGGGCATATTTTCAAAGTTCATCCCATAAATTCCTGCTAAAAACGTCAATGGTAAAAAGAATGCCGAAAAAATAGTCAGCAATTTCATGACATCATTGCTTTTTTGGGCATTGACAGAATGGTAGGTGGTCAATAAATTGTTGGCATTTTCAATGACTTCATCATAACTGAGTATCAGATTCAATAGTTTGTCTTTTATATCCTGCAAAGCAGTCTTGTTATTCTCCGCCACCTCAATTTGGTGGGTTACGTTCTGAAAAATCTGTAAAAGTTTTTTTGTAATCCGGGTCTGTGCTTTCAGGAAATATAGATCTTTTAAAGACACCCTTGCATAGTCTTTAAGAAATATTGTTTGTTCTATTTCGATGATCTTTTCGTCCAGTGTATCCAATGGTGTTTGGTAAGTTTCAACCATTTTATAAATCAAATAGACCAGTAGTTCTTCCGAGGTTTCATATTTTTGCTTTACGGTGTCTAAGAAAGCAAATTGGCTACGGTGTATCGTGATAAGCTTGTGTCCATTGTAGAAAAAGGCTATTTTATTTGATAATTCATTAATTGTCGTTGCCCCTTTTTCAATGGTGGATGTAAATGCCCTCAATATCAAAAAATTATAATTGGGTTGACTTTCAAACTTGGGCAAATGCCCCGGTTCCAGGCTATCCTTTATCTGAAAATAGTCTAATTGATATTCTTCAGCAATTTTGTTCAGGCTTTCTTTGTCCGGTTGACAGATATCTATCCAAACGAAGTTATCAAATTGGGTTCTATGTTGGTCAATAGTTTTCATCGAATTTTTATTTTCTTCTACTTTAAAAGCTGACTTTACATGCGCATCTATCCTTGCAGCTAAATGGTTGTTTATCCTTACATGCCCCTTCGAAATTAATAATATTTCAATGGATTAGTTTGCTCAGCCCAAGAAAATTTTTGAGATGATTAGACTTATATGCTAACTCCTATATAAAAAAAGCCTCCTTCCTTTTGTCTGTAAAAAGAAGGCGATTCTTATGGTGTAAATGAGTTGAAAAATGCGGGATTTTATAAATCCGCTTAATCAGAATCAGGTCTGATCAATGAATGGTCGGACTATTATAAGACCTTCGTTTTTTTTCTATAGCTAAATTTTGTACTGTACTGGGATCAAAAAGCATGGCTGTGCAGTAACAGTTTTTGAATTCCTTTTTCTTCAAGTCTGGGTAGTTAATGCAGTTCTGACATTTGTCCCAAAAAGAAGGGTCCTGAGTGATTTCCGAGAAGCTGACTGGATATAACCCCAGTTTTGAATTGATTTTCATGGTAGCCAACGAAGTCGTAATTCCAAAGATCTTTGCTTTGGGGTATTTTAATTTCGACAGTTCGAAGATCTGTCTTTTCATAAGTGTTGCGATCCCCCTACGTCGCCAGGATGGCGAAACGATAAGACCGCAATGAGAAATAAATTCCGCCTCCGCATAGGCTTCCAGATAAATATAGCCAATCCATTCTCCCTTTTGAGTCAATGCGATGACCGCATTACCCTCAAGGATCTTGTTGCAGATCGACTGTGGAGTCCTTGTCCCTATTCCCGTGCCCCTTGCTTTTGCTGACGAAGCCGTTTCCGCTGAAATCTCCATCGCATATTTTAAATCCGCTGCTGTTGCTGTTCGTACAATGATACGATCTGTTTCATCAGCAACCCTGGTGTCGATACTTGATTCACAAAAATTTTTCATATAAAAACTCATTTTTCAAATTGTTCATTTTGCAACTTTCAGTAAGTATCTGTCGAGGCCCTATCAACAGTAGTGAGGGGGCTACATATTCTCCATCCTTTGATGCCCTTCGAAAATTCATGCTATTTTTATTTCACTGATGCCAAAAGTATTCCATATTACAAAAAGAAACCGTATCACACTAGATACAAGAAACATACAGTAACTCACACAATAACTTTCAGAAGCAAACTCTTTCATTTTGATAGCTAAAATTTCCATTATGAGAAGGAAATAAATACGTCCATCCTTCAATGAACATGCATCGAGCTATTTATTTAGGGGATCGTTGATCTGTCTATACCCTAGTTTAGGCTTGCTCAGGCTCCAGCGAATAATAAACCAGCAGCCACGGATAATGCATCACTTGACACGAATAATAAATCACCCTATAACGAATTAAAACTACACATTATTTTTACTGCCATACAATAAAAGCATGCCTCAAAAACATGCGATGGTTTAACACAATTAAATAACAAACAATGAAAAAATTAATGATGAGTCTAGTAGCCCTAGCAGTGCTGTCAACTGCAGCCTCAGCTAAGACAATGGAAAATGCATCCCACAAAAATGCAACGGCTAAAACCTCTACTTACCGCCTTCCAAACACAAACACCATGGTGAAGGTAACCGAAGAAGTAACAGAAATGCAAAGCGGACTTACGCGTTGTGTTTTTGTCTTGAGTTTTTATGATTATGATACTGCACAACTGGTAGGTACGCACACTTCAGAGACCTATACCAATGGTGGTTGTGGATCATTCTTCAGAGCCTGCCGGGCATTTTGGGGGGTATAATCCCAATAGGTCAGTGTTCATACCTACCTATTGAAGTAGTTTTTAAGGTTTAATCAGTGTTACAAAAACACGATATGAAGCGGGGGCTATCCCCCGCTTTTCCCAAGCTAAATAACATGTATAAATATTATATATTCTTTCTGCTTCTGTCCCTTTCGGGAACTTCTTTTGCACAACGGCTTCATGCGATCTATGAATATATGCCCTCGCCAATGGCTACATTTAAAGAGCAGGTCTATTATGATGGAACGGTGAAGATAGCCGTTCGTGATTCGCTACCAAAACGCAACGAAGATATCAACAAGGATATCGACGGTGAGGTAGCACCCACATTTTCGATGACCGTCGGCTCGGGCAAGTCCTACAACAAGGTCGTGATACAGCAAAACAATGTTTCACAACAATTAGAAACCCGTTCTATCGACGGCATTAATTACCTTGTGAACGACCAATTTCCGTCACTGGTCTGGAACATCAACTACACTGATGTCGATACTTTGGGCAAATATGTGTGTCACAAAGCAACAGCACCTTATCGGGGTACTACGCTGGTTGCTTATTACACGAATGATATTCCCGTACCCGTGGGACCATCAAAATTTGGTGGATTACCAGGACTTATCGTCATGCTTTACAACGAAAGTGCCAATCCCAACTACTGGTATTTGAAGGAGGTAAATTATCCCTACGCTGGCAATACACCTATCAATGATACATACATTTACGCTTTGCCTAAACTAACGCTAGAAGAATTTGTCAAGAAAAATGACCGAATTACCGAAGAGCGAATGCGCATTTTGTATAGCAAAATACCTGTAGTAGAAGGCGTGAACGTAGAAGGAAAAAAAGTCCGTGGTAGTGTAGAACAAGTATATGAATGGGAACATCAATAAGCTGGCATTGCTACTGCTCGGGCTTTGTCTATGCTGCATAGCTGCTCAGGCCCAAGTTGCAATCCACGGAAGAGTCAGCTCCAATGGAAAGGTATTGGGCAGTGTGCGGATCGAATTACAACGTGACGTTGATGCCAAACTGCTGGCCTATACGTTTAGTGATAACGAAGGGAAATACCATTTACAAACAACACAAAGCGGAAAATTCACCTTGCTGTACAAGGCACTCAGCTTCGCACCAGTTTCTCTGCCCCTAAAAGCGACACAGCTTGATACCCTGATTGATGTGCAGCTGGTAGCCGGCGGTGTAGAGCGACTACAGGAAGTGATTGTTCATTCCAAACAGCCCCATCGTCGTGGTAGAGACACCATCGAACTAACGGTAAAATCCTTTTTGCAAGGCGACGAACGTTCGGTAGAAGATTTACTCCGAAAGATTCCCGGTATCAATGTAGGTGTCGATGGTAGTATCAAAATAGGCGATAAGGAAGTGGAGAAAGTGATGGTGGAAGGAGATGATTTTTTTGAAAAAGGATACCGCCTACTGACGCAGAATATGTCTGTACAGCCACTGGAAAAAATTCAGGTGCTACAGCACTATTCCAGCAACAAGCAATTGAAAGGTATCGAAAACTCAAACAAGGTAGCCCTAAACCTGCAATTGAGGGAGGATAGCAAAGCGCAATGGCTGGGTTCGGTAGATGCACAGGGAGTTCCTATAGGTCCAAAATACTATCAGGCCAATGCTAACCTGATGAATTTTGGAAAGAAAAACAAGTATTATCTATTGGGCAGTGCCAATAACAACGGAGTTGATGCCGTTAGCAGCATCAATCACCTGATCCAATCCGGATCGGCCGATGAACCTGGACAAATTGGTATAGGGATAAGCACACCCGCACTGATCGACAATACCCCGAGCCTACCCGACTTCGATTATAGGAGAACCAACTTCAATAATGACAAATTACTTTCTGTCAACACAATTCTTAATCCCACCAAACAGTTCAAAATCAAATGGCTGGGCTTTGCTAATCCAACAAAAAAATCATTCTACCGTAATACAGTACAGAACTATCGTTTGGAGGGTATTCAATTTACCAATACCGAAGATTATCAATTTACCAGAAAGATTGATAATTATTTCACCAAATTAGAATTACAGTTCGAACCCAATGCGCAAACATCATTGAGCTATAGCGGTATACTCGGCTCCCTTGGGAAAAATGATGTGGCTGCCCTCCTCTTTAATGGTGACCAAAGTCAGGAGCTAACTAAAAGTAAGGGCTATCTGACCAACCACAACCTCAGCTATAGCCACAAATTTTCAGAACGGGAAGCCCTAGTTAGTTCCATTCGTTGGATAGAGCAGCAATCACCCATAGACTACAGTATCGATCAATACTATTACGAAGATCTGTTTGGGAAAGGAGATATGGCAGGGTTAAAACAACATATCGAAAATAATCTGCGCTATATTGGTGCCACCACGCACTATCTAAATCGACAAAAAAACGGTGATTTTTTTGAACTAGCCCTAACCTCAGCTTATCAGCAGCAGCAACTGAACAGCCAATTAATACTGCAGGCCGATCAAGAAAAGGCCGGGAAAAGGGATATCTACCCTGCGGGTTTTTCCAATAAGATGGATTTGACAGTGTTCCAGACCAATCTTATTTCCAAATATACCTTTAAACGGAGCAAATGGGAATGGACACCCCGTCTGCAAATTGGTCTTGTACACAATAGACTAACAGATTTTGGAAAACACAGCCATAAAAATAACCTACAATTTTCTCCTGGCCTAGTGGGCAAATGGGCTTTACACCGCAAAGGACGACTAGAGACAGAACTTTATTTTCAACAACAGAATACTAGTTTGGCCGAACTTATCCCCCATTATTACACAACAGGGGTTCGAAATTTTATAAAAGGAATGAGTAATGTAGCCACTTTAAGTAGTTCAGCTGCCACACTCACATACACCTATGGTAGTATGACGGATCGTTTTTTTGCTAACCTAAATATCGGGCATCAGATTTTATTTGATTATGTTGGTACAGAGAGCAGTCTGGATCCCAATTTCAATCTCGCGCAACAGCTATTGCTCAAAAACAAAAGAAGCAGCTTTTATAAAACAGACCTGAATTATTACCTGAAAGTCCTAAGCGGAAATTTCCGTCTGGATCTAGGTCTAAATAACGCGGAGTACGAAACAGTGGTGGCTGGATTAGGCAACAGACAAATCCATACAGACACCTACGATTATGGATTATCATTCAGAAGCGTTTGGAAATCCCGATTAAATATCTATACCGGATATACAATACAGTCTATTACCTACCGCTCAGAAAGTAAGAATACATTAAAAAATAGCCGCGGATTCCTGAATATATTTTTGAATATGGGCAAAAATATACAGTGCAATCTAAAGAATGAGTCCTATCGTTTTGGCAGTTTCCTTGGTCAAGATTCCAAAACCTATTATTTTTCGGATTTGTCCTTATCATATGAACTGAGACAGCATCGTACAAGATTTAACGTGACCGCAAAAAATATCTTCAACACCCGCTTTTTCAGAAATGCCGAACTAACCGATCTCTACAACAGCAACACTGAATACAAACTGTTACCAGGCTATATTAGCTTTGGGATAGATTATAGCTTCTAAATTTCTAGTGTAAATTTAATTTTCGAGCTTACGATATTTCAATTAAGGGTATTTAATCAGTTTTCTAATTATGAAATATTTACTACACCCTTACAAAATGAAAAAGATTGTCCATAATCGAGCGAGAAATCCTAATCATTCTCCTCCAGCTCAAACAATTCTTCAATAGATTGTTCGAGTATATGAGAAATTTTTAATGAAAGTACCGTAGATGGTATATATTTTTCGGCCTCCAATGCATTGATTGTCTGCCTGCTCACACCAACCAAATCCGCCAATTGTGCTTGAGAATAATTCTTCATCAGCCGATGTATCCTGATCTTATTCTTCATGTGCCAACCTCCTGTTCATCTTCCATATATTAAAGCCAAAAATAGTAATATATGTTAACAACAATAGATGCCCAAAGAAAAATGCAAATGTCACAAATGTCATTCCATAGACAAAGATGGTTATTATTATTCCCAAAATAATCATCAAAATAACCGACCAGGACCAACTATACAACCGTATTGAGTTGATCATTTCGTCTTCGGTTTTCCTTTTGCAAAAAGCTATACAGGAAAGGCCGATTAGCAAAGTCACTAAAATCAATGTCAATAATAAATCTACTTCCTTTACTTGAAACAAAGAGGCTGGACTTCCTGGGCTATCGTCAATAAAAACAAAAGTTTTTACAAATAATCCACCACTAGTTGAACGATCTCTCATTGTGTCATTGCAATAAAGTGTCAGACTGATAGCAATAAGCAGTAGACCGATCCATCGGAAATACTGCGGTAATAAAGGGATTGTTTTCATAAAAACATCATTTAAGTTTAATGCATCAAATGTAAAACAAACTTTACATAATGACAAATATATTTTACATATAGTAAGAAATATTTGTCATTACAAATTATAAGCTCAAGCAATTTCACGAAAATTCAATCCCCCTTATCATCCCAGTACAACAAACCGAATAGCATCAATTAGGTTGATCTTATCCTTCAAAAGATTAACAATGCGCTGGAGCAGCCGAAAACGGTGTCTATAGAAAACACAAAATTCCGGCGCCGTATTTTTCAACATAAATTTGTTACAATCCACATTGTTTACTATAATTGCCAGACGGATAACCATGCAAAGTGTGCTATATAATGATGAACAAGAGCTGCTAACCAAGCTGCAGCAAGGCAGTTCCACCGCTTTTCAGGAACTCTATAATAAGTATTATGGATTGCTCTATCTGCATGCTTCCCAAAAATTACAGGATCGCGAAGCGGCCAAAGATCTTGTCCATGACCTTTTTTCTAATATCTGGCAAAAAAAAACAACGCTGATCATTCAAGGAAAAATATCCTCCTATCTCTATACAGCTATTCGGTACCGCATCATTGACTATCTAGCCAAAGAACAGTCCAAGACAAATTATTTGGACTCACTTTCGATGTATCTGGACAATAAGGTATCGGAAACCGATCATCTCCTGCGCGAACGGCTCCTGCAGGAACAGATTGAACAAGTACTCAAAAAGCTTTCGCCTAGAGTACGGGAAATATTTGAATTGAGCCGCAAACAGTACCTTAGTCATAAGGAGATTGCCGAAAAACTAAATTTATCTGAACATAGTGTCCGCAGCTATATCAAAGAGGCCCTGCGCCTGCTGCGGGCCAAACTTGGTGGCCTACTCTGGACATTATTGGTTCTATATTGCAAAATATTTTAAATTCTTCCCCCCTATCCCCCGCTTTCATCCGTCCTATATACGTAACCATACAAACGTATCATGGCAAACCAAAATCTGTTTGAAGCACGACACCTATTGGAAAAATATCTTTCAGGGCAATGTGATGAAAATGAAAAAGCAAAAGTGGAGGAATGGTATCTCACCTTCAATCAAGAGGGCTTTGATCAGACAGATGACGAAATTATTTCAGATTTTATTGAACTACAGAAAAGATTAAAGCAAATCCCTGATGTTGCCAAGCCCAAGCGCAGACGCTATATTGCTGCCGCAGCGGCTGTTCTATTCTTGCTACTGACTACAGGTCTGTTATGGCAGCAAATATCAAAAGATAAACGAGCAGCATCACATATAGCCATCACCCATGATATTCTACCGGGCACCGACCGCGCCCAGCTATCTATAGATGGCCAGGCGCCCATCGCGCTCGACGGTCAGAAGGAGGGACTGATTTCAAAAGGCCTAGCTTTGCGCTATGGCGATGGCACAGCCATTACCGAGACCAATAAAGTGCAGCTAGTGACACTATCAACCCCCATCGCCGGGCAGTTTCAGGTCACACTACCGGATGGCACCAAAGCCTGGCTCAACGCTTTGTCTTCTATACGCTATCCAACGGCCTTTGATGGCCCCGAGCGCAGCGTCCATATTACCGGCGAAGTGTATCTGGAAGTTTCGAAAAATCGGGCGAAGCCATTTATCATTCATACCGAACAGCAACGTATCGAAGTTTTAGGCACCAGCTTCAACGTCAACGCCTACCAAGACGATGATCAGACACTGACGACACTCGTATCCGGCAGCCTTCAGGTTACCGACGTAAAATCAGCTGCACAAGTTACGTTAAAACCAGGGCAGCAGGCTGTTGTTGGTAAAGAAAAAAATATCCAAGTAAACACGATCAATGTCGAGGACAGCTATGCCTGGAAAAATGGGCTGTACATATTAAACGAGGAACCGCTAAGTCAATATGCCCGAAAAATTGAACGTTGGTACGATGTAGCGGTTGATATGGGTCCCTACGGAAATACACGACTATCCGCTATTATACCGCGAGATGCTAAATTATCGGAAGTACTGCAAGCTATTGAGCTCAAGTCCAATGTAAGATTTAATATCCAAGGAAGGAGGGTGACTGCTATGCGATAAATAGACTATTTTGATATTTGGATTCATTATCTGGCAATAATGTAATGCAGCCAGCTATCAGATCCAACCAACAACCATCATTATAAACCAACAGTACAGACCTTATTTATGATCTATCGTCCCCTGTAAATACGATATTCCATAAGGGTGTATTGCATATGAACTTAAAATATGAATAATCAATATCTAAGGTATGCTCTAAAGTACCTGAAACCTTCTCATTGCCATTTGTCCATGAAACTGACCATTGTGCTATTTTTTGCCTCTATCATGGTTTCATTGGGCAACGCAAGCGCGCAGCGCATTACGCTAGACCAAAATCAGACCCAACTAAAACATATCCTGATCGAAATCAGCAAACAGTCCGGATATACCTTTATCTATGACGAAAAAGACCTAAAATCCATCCGACCAATTTCCATTAACGTCAGCAATCGGAGTGTCACGGAGACCTTGGACGAACTGTTATCCGGACAGTCACTCAGCTACCAGATCAAAGGTCGCTCTATTGCTATTTCAAGAAGGCAAATATCAAAAACAACCGTTAAGAATACAGAGGAAAGTATCGTTCAGAAACGGACGATCACCGGCCGGGTGACCAATGAAAATAACGAACCGCTTGTAGGCGTCACTGTTCTTGTCAAAGGAAGTATTGTAAGAACAAGTACCGGCTCACAGGGACAATTTTCTATCGATGTCCCTGATGAAAACAGCATACTGATCTTCAGTTCTGTCGGCTTCAATTCGCTGGAAGTTCCCACACAGGGCAAAAATCAGCTCAGCGTGATATTAACAGTAGCCAACAGCAATCTGGAAGAAATTGTTGTTGTTGGTTATGCTACACAAAAGAAGGTAAACCTATCCGGCTCTGTTGCCAGCATTTCGGGCAAAACCATCACCGAACGCCCGGCACCAAATATTCAGAATCTATTACAGGGCCGCATCGCCGGACTCGATGTCGTACAACCTACTGGAGAGCCAGGTCGGGATAACGGCACCATGCGCATAAGAGGCTTGGGATCGAGCGGAGCTTCTTCCAATCCGCTTGTTTTGGTCGACGGTGTCATCGGTTCGATCTCCAACCTGTCGCCACAGGATATCGAGAATATCACGGTACTCAAGGATGCCGCTTCAGCATCTATTTACGGTGCACGAGCAGCCAATGGGGTCATCTTAGTGACCACCAAAAAGGGAAAAGCAGGCACAAGCAATATTGAGTACAGCGGCAATTGGGGAACCAGTGAAGCCACCAAATACCCGGAGCTTATTACCAATTCGGTCACCTATATGGAAATGTACAATGCTGCACGGGCACGCAGCGGGCAACCCGCGGTCTATACACAGGCACAGATCGACAGCTACAAAAACAATCCCAATAACGAAGCCTATCCCAACTTTGACTGGCTCGACTATATATTAGGCAAGGGGCCAATCCAGAACCATAACCTGAGTTTCTCCGGCGGTAACGAGAAAAGCACACATAACGTATCGCTCAATTACTTAGATCAGAATAGCATCACCAAAGGCTATGAATATAAAAGGTACAATGGCTTGTTTGATTATGGCACACAGGTACATAAACGAGTTAAAATAGGTACCAATGTCAACTTTTCTTTTCAGGACCTCAGGGCTCCCTGGATGACCAATGATAACCTGCTCCTGCTAGCCTATGCTGCGGCACCTACCTTCAAGCCCTGGCTACCCGATGGCAGCGGGCGATCGGCGGGCCGCGACTACATGAGTACAGGCGGCACCAACCGTACGCCGGAAGAGGTTTACAATACGGGGTCACAGCTCACCAAAAACTATAATGTCAATGCCCAAGCCTATATGGATGTGGATATTATCTCCGGTTTGAAGTGGTCCACAAAAGCAGCCTTCACGTTCTTCAACCAAGATTACAGACAGCGCCAGTTTGGAAGTCCAGCCTTTGCTTACCATCCCAATGAAAATGGTGAATATCAGCAATCTGGAAATGGGAATCCAAGTTTTGTCGGTCTACAGCAAAGCTCCGGGCGCAACCTGACCAAAACCTTTTATTCCACGCTTCAATATATAAAAACCTTGGCCAACGACCATAATATTAGTGTATTGGGCGGATACGAGCAACAGGATAACAGGAGTACCAGCATTGGTGGCGGGCGCTATGATTTTCCGAACAATACGATTATGGAACTGGACGGAAGTTCACCTAAAGACCAGAACCTCAATGGAAGTTCGTTTGAATGGGGCCTCCGATCATTATTCGGAAGAGCCAACTATGACTATAAAGGAAAATATTTTGCCGAAGCAAATATCCGTTATGATGGTACCTCACGCGTCGACCCACAATACCGATGGGGTACCTTTGGTGGCGGATCCGCTGCCTGGCGTATCTCAGAAGAGGATTTTATCAAAAATAAACTTTCCTGGATCGATAATCTGAAGCTCCGAGCATCTTATGGTGCCTTGGGTAATCAGGAAATTACCCGAGGAGGAAACCTGGAATATTATCCCTACCAGGATATTCTTCGCCCAACAACATATCCATTTACTGGGCTTGAATCGGGTGTGATGAAAACACGCTTGGTGGAGAAGAACCTACGTTGGGAGAAAACTGCAATCACCGACTTTGGGCTGGATGTGGATATTTACAAAGGTCTCTTTGGAGCTACAATAGACTGGTACTATAAGAACACCACTGATATTTTGGAGGAGCGCACCGACGTCCCCGCAAGTCTGGGCTTAACACCGCCTATTGTTAACGCAGGAGCCATGGTCAATAAAGGGATAGAAATCGAATTGCGCCACCAGAATCAAATCGGCGAATTTACCTATGGCGCCAACTTTATTTTCAATCGTTACCGCAATAAAGTAACCAAGCGATTAGCAGAAACAATAGGGACGATTGAAGTAGGCCAGCCTTATAACAATTTTTTCCTATATGATTGGATCGGTATTTTCCAGAGTCAGGCCGAGATTGACAATTCACCGAAGCAACCCAATTCGGGGACGCTCAAACCTGGCGACCTCAAAATGCGGGATGTGGACGGCAACGGCACCATCGGACCTGAGGACCGTATCCGAATCAGCCGCTTTCCAGATTACTCCTATTCTTTCAATCTGTACGCAGGCTGGAAAGGATTTAATTTCAGCGCATTTTTCCAGGGAGTACAAGGCCAAAAGGTACAGGTAAGCCAATGGGGCTATGAGCCTTTTATGCAAGGATCAGCTCCGCCGACCAAATTTTTGGATGCATGGACACCAACCAACCCTAGCAATACTGTTCCGGCGGTCTATCTGACCGGATATGCAGGTGTCGCCGGTTATCCGTCCACCTATTTTCTTCAGGATGCATCGTACCTGCGCCTAAAAAATCTGTACCTGTCCTATACCTTTCCTACCGCAATCACCAATCGTATTGCAGCCAAGGGAATTACCGTATACGTATCAGGCGATAATCTGATTACCTGGACCAAGTATGAGGGCAACGACCCCGAAAGATCAGGATCAGGACGATTTGCACAGTTTCCGCAGATCAAAATGTATACAGCTGGTGTAAAGATCAGATATTGATCTAACCTATTTTGACAATAAAAAACGGATGTTAATAGATGATAACAACGATGAAAATAAAACAAATTGGCTTCATGGCGATCGCAACGATCGGTATGCTGAGCTCCTGCAGTAGCGATCTGCTTGATAAAAATCCCACCACTGAAATTTCTGGTGAAACATTCTGGATGACTGATGCCGATGCACGCATGGCACTGACCGGCGTATATAGACGACTACAGGCCGGTTTTTATGGGCAGGGCAAATTATGGCTGGACACCTACTCCGACAATGCCCTAGATCGGCATTCGTATTATGGTTTTGGTGACCTTACCCAAGGCATTGTCAATTCGACCAATGTCAGCGACGCATTCTACAACACGCCGTATGCCGGTATTTCGGGTTGCAACTTTTTTCTGGACAATATCGACAAGGCCCCGAGCACCGAAGCACAGAAAGTTATATACAAAGCCGAAGCACGATTTATACGGGCTCTTTTCTATTTTGATCTCGTACAGGCCTTTGGTGCTGTGGTACTTTATAAAACTGAACCGAAAACCGTGGACGAGGGCAAAATCGCCAAAAGCTCAAAAGAAGAAGTCCTGGCATTCATTCACAGTGAGCTGGACGATGTGATCAGGGACTTACCAGATGCAGCTTATGCAGGGCATGCCGTCAGAGGGAGCGCACAGGCACTCAAGACGCGCGTATATCTTTTTCAGCAAAACTGGACAGAAGCCGCTAAGTTGGCTGATCAGATTATGAAAGGCGGCAAATTTCAGCTCTATCAAGGCGGCTATCAAAATCTTTTTCTGACGGCTACGCAGCAGAATAATCCCGAGATCATGTTCTCCACCAAATACCTGGCCCCTAACAATCCACAGGGAGGTGAAGGCGTCTTGGTCGAAATCGGTTGGTACGGCGCTATTGCACCTTACCAGAACCTCGTCGATGCCTATGAGATGAAAAATGGAAAACGTATCGAGGAACCGGGATCGGGCTACGTCGCCACCGATCCGTACAGCAATCGAGACCCACGTCTTACGCTAACAATCAAGGTGCCTACCGAAAAATATATCAATCCGGATGGATCAGTATTTGAAGAATCAGACCCCCTACTGACCGGCTATTCACAAAAAAAATATGTGAATTTATCCATGCTACCATTCAACCGAACAAAGACACCGATGACCGATCAGAATATTGTCCATATTCGCTACGCGGATGTGCTGCTCATGTATGCTGAAGCAAAAAATGAAGTAAGCGGTCCCGATCAGAGCATTTATGATGCCTTGAATGCAATCCGCGAGCGAAGCGGTGTGAATATGCCCAAAGTCAACACAGCCGTATATAACACAAAAGAAAAATTACGCGATTTTATTTTGCATGAAAGGCGGATTGAATTGGCCTTGGAAGGGCATCGTTACTACGATCTTAAAAGGCGCAATCTGATGCAAAGTACGCTGGCACCGCTCAAAAATCCAGGCGGCGCCCCATTGCGATTTGGTGAAATCAACAATGTCTTGCCTTTTGCGCAATCAGAACTGGACCGAAACCGGCAGCTCGTTCAAAATGAAGGGTATAATTAAGCGGTTCGTTCGCTTTACTTTTTATGGTTCCAAACTGCAAGGTTTGGAACCATAATAATTTACTGTGGATAATATTCATGTCGATCATTTCCAGAAAGAAACGCTGTGCGGGGCGAAATTTGTAATTTAAAGCGGAGAAATTAGTGCGACAAAAATTATCTTGTCGCTAGCTAGGAACTTGTGTTTGCGCAAAAGTATCTGCGAGTTCGCGCATCCAATTGTTGAAATCTGCTTCCGAAGGAATCTCCAGTTTCTTGCGCAATCTATTTTTACGCACCTGTACAGCCCGAATTGTGACATAGGTATACTCTGAAATATTTTTGGTCGAAAAGTTAAGAAAGGCCATTGCACAAAACTCCAATTCTGTACTCCTCATCTTCGGATCAAACGTTTTCAAAGCCTGTATAAACTGTGGATACAATTCGGTAAATAAAGTCAGGAATTCCGGATTATTACTTTTGGCCAGCTCGATCAGATTATTGAATTTGTTTTCCCCGATCTGCTCGGTCAGTTCCTTATTGATCGTCTCTGTCTCCTGTAAAGCCTCTTCTTTTTGTCCCAAAATCCGACGATTGTGCCTTGTTCGCCATACAAAAAAGGTGACCGTCCCAAGAAGCAGTATCAAAACCAGGATGGAAATAGTAGCTGCCTTTGACACCTTAGTCTCCGATTCTTGGTCTTTTAGTTGCAAGATCTGGTTGAGTACCTGATCGACAACCTGTCGATTTTCATTTTCCAGGGAATCATTGAGTCGGCTAAAGGCCATTTCATAGTGATCAGCTTTGGCTTTGTCAAAGTTGGTTGTTCGATAAAAATCAGCCAGTTCTCGATATGAATTCTTCATCCCGATCCGACTACCGGCAGCCCGCTTTTTTTCGAGACTTTCTTCATAAAAAGCCGCAGCCTTTTTTAGGTTCCCTCTCGTTTTCTCCAAAAGACCCAATGCATTATAGGTATTCAGAACGACAGGAATTTTATATTTCTTTATCAGCTCCAGTGATTTGTCAAGATATTGCTGCGCTTTCACTAAATCACCTTTCTGAACATATAACCGCCCCAGATTTTCATAAACAATCTGATAGCGCATGGCCGCGTCTTTTTCCTCAAAGACCTTCAGATTGGCCAATTGTAGCTCAGTATATTTTTGCATAGAATCCAATTGCCCCAGACGCTGAAAGACAACAGCCAAATTTTCATAGTTAAACTGGTAGGATTTTATCTGTTTTTCGCCCGTCAGCTTGCTGATCAGTCCCTGCTGCACACGGAATTCCCGAAGGGCTTGCTGATCAAGCATGAGCCCTCCATACGCCCTCCCCCGTAACCGATGGACTTCGGATTGCATGAAAATTTCATTCTTATAGAAGTTTGTGCTTTCAATACGATCCAGCTGCTTCAGTCCTTCCTTAAATAACCCTACAGTTATAAGACCTTCTGCTAAATAAGAGCCAGATTTTGCTTTCCCTTCATCATAGTTGGCAGCATTGGCCAGATTAAGCGCTTTTATCGCCGTCTCTATATAGGTAACCAAATCTCCTCTACTAGCAAATTCCATCGACTTCGCTAAGAGTGAATCCACCTCTCGCTTTCGATCGTTGCCAGCGACTGCTTTAAGTGTAAATAATAATAGAATTAAAAAAAGAAATTGTTTTCTCATTTAGCAGGTTGTCAATTTATTAGGCTGTTACTTTTCACAACAATTTAGACTCCTTTCGGTACTAAAACATTGCTGTGCGAATCTATGCATTTAAGAACATTAAACCACCATTAAATTATTCCCAAAACCATTTTCTATCAAGACTTGATTATTTCTATATCGTCATGCCCCAGCTTATCATCCCCCTCCGCCAGCTGATAGGGTGATATCTGATTACGCATCCAATTATTGAAATCAGCGTCCGAAGGGATATCAAACTTTTTACGCAATCTGTTTTTGCGGACCTGTACGGCCCGGATCGTCACAAAGGTATATTCGGCAATATTTTTTGTCGAAAAGTTGAGAAAGGCCATGGCGCAAAACTCCAGTTCGGTACTTCTAAGATTTGAATCACGCGATTTCAATGCCTCTATAAACTGCGGATATAGTTCGGTAAATAAGGTCAGGAACTCCGGATTATTACTTTTGGCCAGCTCGATCAGATTATTGAATTTGTTTTCTCCGATCTGCTCTGTCAGTTCCCTATTAATCGTTTCCGTTTCCTGTAAAGCATCTTCCCGTTGTCCCAAAACCTTACGATTGTGCCGGGATCGCCATACGAAAAACGTGATCGCGACAAGGAGCAACAGCAAAGCAATTATTGATATGGTAAGTGATTTTGAAACCTTTGAGGCCGATTCTTGGTCTTTAGATTTTAGTACCTGGTTTAGTACAACATCCATTACCTGGGCATTTTCCTTTTCCAATGAATCGTTTAAGAGCGCATATGCCAGCTCATACTTTTCGGCTTTATCATTTCCCAACTTATAAAGTCGGTAATAGTTGGCCAGAAACTTGTATCTTCTCCTGGTAGAATTCCAGTCTCCGACCTCCTTCATATTCGCCAGGCCTTTATGATAATATTCTAATGCCTGTTTACGATTCTCTTTCTTTTCCTCCAAATTAGCGAGGTAAGTATAGGTATTGAAATAAATAGGAACATTATATTCTTTCACCAGTGCTAGCGATTTTTCAAAATATTGGTGTGCTTTTGAAAAATCATCCTTTTTAGTATATAACTGTCCTAAGGCATCAAATACGCCCAAATAAATCAGAACATGCTTTTTTTCATCAAAGCCCTTTAAACCTTGTAATTGTAGTTCACAATATTTCTGCACAGAATCAAGCTGTCCCAGTCTATCATATGCGGTAGCTATATTTCCATAGGCATGCAAATACGATTTTTGTTGTATTTCACCTTCCAGCGCCTTGGTATAAGCCAGCTGTAGTTGAAACTCACGAATCGCCTGTTGAAACAATTGAAGTCTTAGATGGCCTCTTCCCTTTACCCGATGTGTTTCGGATTGTATGAAAACTTCTTGCTTATAATAGTTTGTGTTCTCGATATCTTCAAGATGTTGAAATCCCTCTTTGATAAGCCCAATATTTATAAGCGCGTCTGCGATCCAAAAATGAGCCCAGGTTTTCCCTTTATCATATTGACAGTCAATAGCCATATCAAGAGCTTTCATTGCTGATTCAAGCTGAGGTAACATTTTAGCTGAACGTTGATATTCCTTCGCTGTGACCAGAAGTGAATCAACCTCTTGTTTCCGGTCATCAGCAGCGACTGCTTTAAGCGTAAATAATAATAGAATTAAAAATAGAAATTGCCTCTTCATTTAATAGGTTGTCAATTTATTAGGTTGTTACTTTTCACAACAATATAAGGTCCCTTCCAGTCCTAGAACATTGCCATGCGAATCTAAGCATTTTAAAACATTCAACTGATATAAAATCATGTCAAAAATTCATTTTTCGGGATATTTTCCGCTTTCTCGATTGACCTTAAGGATTCTTTCCCAGCTGGACGTAATATCCCATAGCCCTTATTTCAGAGTTGTCCCGATCAGCCTTTGCTCGGGTTCTGCAAGCGGCTTTCGTTGGATCTGATCGCGCATCCAATTGTTAAAATCAATATCGGAAGCGATATTAAGCTTTTTGCGTAATCTATTTTTCCGTACTTGCACCGCACGCACCGTTACAAAAGTATATTGAGCAATATTTTTAGTCGAAAAATTCAGAAAGGTCATCGCACAAAATTCCAATTCGCTACTGCGGATTCTGGGGTTGATTGTTTTTAATGAGGCCACAAACTCAGGATAGATTTCATTGAACAAAGCCAAAAATTCAGCATTATTGTTCTTCGCTAAAGCAATTAAATTGTTGAAGTTATTCCTTTCCATTATACATCGTTTTTCAGTAAGTTATATTCTCATATTCCGTCCCCTGAGCTAAATACCTTCGCTCAAGAACTGACAATTATTTTTGTTTTCCGGAGGAAATAGGCAATTACGCTTAATTAAACTCGACAGGGCTCCATCTTCCCTATCGAGTAAATCCAAATATATTATCACGGACCTTTACGCAAATTGATCCGAGCGATAATTCAATACAGCCAGCACCCAAAAGCTCTTAACAAGATGTTTTTGCTGTGCTTTTATCCAGCAGCTTCTCCACCGGAATGTCCGGCCTGATTCTGCTTGACAAATATTTGCATTAAAAGAAAGAATCAAAAAAAACCGCCTTTCACATTGATATCACACTTTGTAAAAAATTGAAAAACAAGACATTACCATTACAAAAAACCAACTATAATTTAACAGGAAGAGTTGAACGGAGTCCGTTACCCCTTAAAACAACAGACTCTTTTCAGGAGATGGTCTGTTTCTTTTCCATATTTCCGCTCCTTTTTTGACGTCCAGTTGAGCAAGATCCGGCCGGCATGCAGCGATTAAAATTCATCCGACATAAAAAAGCCCGACAGGAATTAAACCTGTCGGGCCAACGCTGATGAATTAAACAATATTGAACCGGAGGGATTACCAGTTGATCAAACGATTGTCATCATCGGCTTTATCCCAGGATTCCTGAGGATCGTTGGTCGTTGTTGCCGCAGAACCTGCGGCGATGCCCTGCTCCAGTTCCACTTCCATTGTTTCAATGCGTGGACTTATATAAACTTTCTTTTCTGTATTTTTCATGATTTGATCATTTTTTTTGTTGTTCCTAACTAACTTATTTGTGCGTACTATGGACAAGTGATCTTTTTTCTACCACTGCCAGCGCCAAGCATTGTCGTTTTACCCATTACTTGCTGTGTAATGACAACCGTATTTGAAGAAGAACTCCAAGGCACCGTATTGAATGAACCTGCTGTTAGCACCAATGGATAAAGCGGGCCTCCAGATAGCTTGCTACCATACATAGTTACCTCGCCTGTACGGCTAATCACTACGCGAATGATCGGATTAGTTGCAGTACCTGTCAGGTTATAGATTTGGGATATAGTTCCACCTACTGGTTCTGTATTCGCTCCACCATAGTTACTTCCATCTGCAAAAGCCACATTTTTCGGAGAAGTCGAAATACCAGCTTCAAATTGCATTTCTTGCGTTGCCAATTTTAGGCCGTTTACTTCCATATTGAACGAGTTATCCAATTGTTGAATATCAAATACGAAACCATAATCAGCCCCCGGTGCAGTCAATGTACGCGTGATGTTTTGACCATTTGGAACAACTACTCCATCAACCACAGCGCCACCACCAGCGTTACCCGATGGATAGTTCCAGTTCAGATTAGCACCACCTGTTACCGGTTGTGTACAGGTTTTGAAGTTCAGGTTGAGGTTATACCGTTGTCCCGGAACAATATTTAAACCTGCTACAGATACATTGCTCTTGGTTTCACCATCAATGGTAATCGATCCAAAATTAAATACCCCGTTTGTTGCTCCCGGGTGGATCAACAGCGTTGGTGTACTGGACACTGTACGTAGGCCGGCTCCCAATACCGGAAATACAACATTGGCTGTTGCGGTAGATCCATTGTAAGTGATCGTACCATCAGCCAATTTTAAATTAGCGCTAGGATGTGTAGGGTCAATGGTCGTCGTTCCTAAATTGGTAATGGCCCCTGTCATTTCAGTCGCCATGCTCAAGTTGGTCGTTACCTGACTATACTGATGTTTCAATACCACAGCCAGGTTGTTGTCCCCCGGCTGAACCGCTAAATCCTTCTTAAAATACATCAGATCCGCACTGATATTGTCCAGGCTAGCATTCGCAAGATCAGCTTGTGCTGTTACTGCCGGAACAGTCGCGGTACTATTGACCGAATAAGCGACAAAAGTATAAGTCTGTCCCGCATCCAATGCGATTGCAGTCGAATTATCGACGGAATTGGTATAGGTCTTTTCTGTTACATAATCACCCGCAGCATTATACACCACGATTTTATACTTGATGTTATCTGCCAATGGCGTTCTCTCCTCGGTAACCGCTGCACGGGTTCCGGACGAGGCCCGCAACAGGTTGCCACTTGTTACGGACGGCTCGTTGGTCAAAGTAGCTTCAAAAGAACTTGAGTTGGTCAAAGGGACCACTACTGTCTGGGCTACCCCTGTAGTGCTACCGCCTTTACCTGCTTTCTTTGTCGTGATGATTGGATTTTCTACGCCCAGTAGCTGAATACTGACGCTAGCCTTACCGCTTGACGCTATACTGTCTTTGCTTTCCTTACAGGAATACAACGATCCACACACCAAAGCCGATAGAACCAGTGCTCTCCAACCCTTCATTGTCTGTGCTTGTAAAATCATTTTCTTAATTTTTTTGATGAGAATAATTGTTTTAATTAATTAGCTACAAATATTCCAATAATTTCTCATTAAGAAACAAATAACACATATCACAGATATATCACACATCAAAACACCTTTATACTAAATACACGAAATTAAATGGAAAAATATTATCACCACAAGACATAAACAAACCAACAAAAGGTCCTTTATAGCGGTTTAGTCCCCTGTTTTTGCGAGCAACGGCAAAAAAACAAATTTAAAAACCTACCTATCAACACATTAAAAACAGTGATAGTAATGAGATAATAATGTGATATGTCCATATCATCGTTTATTTTTCGTTCTCCGGTATCTTTGAAATACTGTACGATGATACGCTTGATATAGCAAGGTTATATATTTAAACAACCCAGCCCCAGCAAAGGAACCAGCTTGAACAAAACGATGAAAACAGAAAGCAGAGGTGCTCAGATCACGAATCGATATTTACTATTTTTGGACAGACATATTGAGGATGTTATACAAGGTCGTACGATAGCGTTCATGGAGATCAATAGGATTGCCCGTGAACTGGCCATTTCACACAAACATCTGATTTATACCGTTCAAAAAGAAAAAGGAAATCATCCCAGTTATTTTTACAACCAGAGAATCATTGCTGCGGCAAAAGAATTCCTGATCCATTCAACACTATCTATCGCAAAAATTGCATTTCTGCTAACCTACGACCCTTCCAATTTTTCAAAGTTCTTTAAAAAATGGACTGGGGAGACACCGGGGAGTTTTAGGGCGAAAATAAAAAAGACTAATCTCACGACTAGTCCTTTTATTTTTTAGGGAGTCCTTTCGAACTCGTTTATAGAAAACGTTAGTATCTATTATTGCGCTCCAAATACTTCAGCTAGCTTTTTGTCCAACTCAGTATCCGTTTCGGATCCACTGGCATAGCGGCCAACAATCATGCCGTCCGGACCGATCAAAATCTTGGTCGGTAAGGTACTGATCCCAAAGTGGACAGAAATGGATTTAGAACGATCAAATTCACCGTTTTCAAACTTTAGTCCATTAAGTACATGTCTCCAAATACCTATTTTATCTTGATCGACAGCTTTGCGCCAGGCAGCCTGACTCCGATCATCGTCCGCAACACCGATAATTTCGAAACCTTTGCTTTTATATTTGGTATACAGATCTATTAAATGCGGGTTACCTTTGCGGCAAGGCACACACCAGCTCGCCCAAAAATCCAGCAGTACATATTTGCCCTTGAATGCAGCAAGTTCAATAGCCTTTTCATCGATATCGGTTGCAGCAAATTCAAATGCTTTACTTCCCGGCGAACCGTTTTTGATGCCCTGAATCTTTTCTGCGATCTCCCTGCCGTTACCGCTGTTCTTGATCTGATCGGACAAACTATTATATAACCCTTCAATTTTAGCAACATCGGCACCTGTTGTCATAAATTGCATCAGAAAAGAACTCACATACGAATCTGGGTTTTTCTTAATAAATTCCACATCCAACTGGGCCAGTCGGTCATTAAATGGCGTAAAATTTTCCCGGTAATCATAGGCTTCCTCCTTCAGCTTCTTCACTTTAGCTTCCAGCAGCTTCAGTTCGGCATCCGCATCCATGTACCGTTTATTCAAACGGCCATATTCTTCCAGCACGGGTTCCATTTCCTTGCGGATGACCTTTTTTTCTACATTCAATTTTGCCCATTCGTCCTGCGACTTTGAGCCTTTGATCAGGGCATCTTTGAATTTGTCTTTCTCAAGCCGAATGCTCATCTTTTTGGGCTCCAAATAAAAACTTACCGCATTCGGATCGTCCACACTTCTGCTGTTCCGGTCCACATAGAGATAAGCCATGACCGGCTCTTCGATTTTACCTTTAAAAACAAAGGTATTACTTTCAATTTTTGCGCTGTCCAGCGTATACTTGCCACCGTCTCCGTTGCGATAACCCAGGTAGGCATAGGGTGATGAAACGTTAACGGTTTCGCCCTTCAATACGAAAGGTTGCTGCCCGAGGGCAACCAACGATAAATTGGTCAACAACAAAATGCTTCCTATATATTTTTTCATTTATATCTAAATTTAAGATGGTTATTAAAATTCATGTTTATCAACTCAATTCTTTATTAACTCAATTCTGAACCAGGTTAGGATTGGCGATGATCTCTTCCTCCGGTATCTGCATGATTACTTTTTTGTCTGTCGGGCTGATATTCAGTTCGGCAGAACTTCCGGATTTATAGTTCCGCACCATGGGCAGACCATTCCGGAATTCATCGTAGCTGGCATGTCCTTCAAATGCCAGTTCCAGCTTGCGCTGCTTCAGGATCTCATTGATCAATGCTTTCCCTTCCAACCCCGAAAGCGCAGCCAGTCCAGCCCGGCGCCGGATGATATTGACATCGCTCAATGCTGCGGCCGCGTTATTTAGCTTTGCATAAGCCTCTGCCCGATTGAGGTACATTTCGGCCAGACGTAGGTAGCGGAAGGGTGAAAAAGTATAAAGTGACAGATAACGGATCATATATTTTGACACTGCCCGTGTATCGTCGGGATATCCCGGTGTTAGATTGCTGATGTAAAAACTATTTCGCTTGTCGTTAGTCTCCAGCATGGACAGCAAATAAGGAGAAGGCCGATATAATCCCCCGGTATAACCGATCTGTACCGGCATCGCAAAATAATTGCTGATCAGCCCCTGTGAATAATCTATATTCACCGCAAAGATGTCCTCTTTGTTGTTTATGTTATTTGTTTTATAATAATCAACATAAGCCTGGTCCTGCAAAAGCTGATAGCCCCCCTCTTTAATCACTTTGTCGGCATATTCTGCGGCTTTCTGGTTGGCACTTGCTACCGGATTATCGACAGTTCCACCCATGTACAGATACACTCTGGACAGTAATGCATAGGCGGCATATTTACTGCCATAGCTGTTTGATTTTTTTTGTACGAATAGCGGTGCTGCTGTCTCCAGATCGTTTAGGATCTGTGCGTACACCTGCTGTACAGAGGCTCTTTTCGGCGCAAATTCAGGGCCGTTCTTATCATCTAGAACAAGCATCACCCCCAGCGATTCACTGGGCGACAGATGATAAGGTTTGCCATAGAGACGTATCAGATTGAAATAGACATAAGCCCGTAAAAATAAGGCTTCGGCTTTTGCCTGCAAGATTTCGGCGTTGGTCTCCGTATCTTTGACATGACCCAATATCTTGTTGAGGTGCAGCAGAACAGTGTAACTTCCGCGCCAAAACTCGTAGCTATGCGAACGGTCTTTTGTACTGGAGTTGATATAGTTAAACACATCCGTATTCTTGTTCACCTCGGCATCCAGCGCCCTGATCGTGTTGCCCTTTGCTTCCGAGAGGAAGATGAGCATATCGTTATAATTAAAGGAAGATGCCACCGCACCACCAGCCACCAGGTTATAAGCGCCCACCACAGCCTTGCTATAGCCTTCGGGGCGTTCAAACTGAATATCCTCAAAAATAACATTATGCGGACGGAGCTCATCCAGCTGCTTATTACAGCTGCTTGTCAATCCTGCAACAAGCATGCTGACTAGAAAATAAAGACTTCTATTTCTATGATATCGGTATATAGATCTGATTTTCATCTGTAAATAATTAAAACGTAACTTGAACTCCCAGTAAAAAACGTCGTGGATTTGCAAAGCCCGCGCCTACACCCCCAAAAGAGCTTCCGCCGAGTGCAGCCCCTTCGGGATCCGCACCTACAAAATCTTTGTCTTTAATGACCAACAGATTGTCTCCGCTGAGGTATACGGTCGCATTTGTCATTTTTATACTTTTCAGGATATGCTGCGGCAAAGTATAAGCCAACCGCACATTGCGCAAGCGGGCATGGCTGCCATTTCCCCATATTCTTGAGGAGCGGTAAGTCAGTGCGGTCCAGGCATTGGGATCCGTGCTGAATACATCCGGATAGTTGGCCTCCGTATCGCCCGGTTCCTTCCAGACATGCTGATTTTCGCCGAACGCGATATTATTGCGGCCCTGTCTGGGCAATGTCGGACTCTGAAAATTATTGACAATACTCATCATCAGATAGTTGCCGTACTGAAACCACCATTCGGCACTGAGCGTAAATGCTTTGTATTGAAACGTATTGGTAAAACCGCCAAAAAACTTTGGTGTAGCCGAACCAATCGGCTGCCAGTTGCGCAGGTCGCTCGTAGCGCCGAGTCCCTCTACAATCGTTTTTTCACCATTAACAAAGTTATAATGCTGCATATTGCCATTATCCGGATTGATACCGGCATATTCGACGGCCTTGATGACGTTAATATCCTCACCGATCTTTCGGTAGTAAGCGCGCGAATAGCCATCCAGCAGCGAGTCCTGATAGAGTTTTGTGGTTTTATTTTTGTTGACGCTAAAATTAAGGCTACTGTGCCAGTTAAAATCGGTTGATTTGATCAGGTGTGCATTGAGCATCAATTCCAGCCCTTTATTGACAATCTGTCCTACATTTTGGTATTGTGCCAGCGAACCTTGGGCAGAGGGCAATAGTACATTCTGCAGCAGTCCATCGCTTCGCTTATGGTATATATCGAAGGTGATGCCCAAACGGCCAAATAATAGGGCGTCCACCCCAATATTGGTATTGTATAGCGTTTCCCAGGAGATGATGGGATTTGCCAACTGCGAAATGCGGACACCGGTATTGCCTTCCTGCTCATAACGAAAGAGCGTACTGCCATTTCCTGTCGCATAAAAGGTTGTATTCAGATAGCCATCCCCCAGATCGCGCCCCGAAGTTCCGTACGAAGCACGCAATTTGAGTGAATTGATCGCTTTAATATCTTTTAAAAAATCTTCCGAAGACAGCATCCAGCCCGCACTCAGGGAATAGAAAGTACCATACCTTTTGTCGCGCCCAAAATTGGTTGTGGCATCTGTCCGTACCGACGCTGAGGCCAGATATTTTTGTCTATAGCTATAGTCTGCCTGTCCGAATACCGAAAATGTTGCTCTTTCCCGATAAGCTCCGATCGGTGAATAAGGTGTTGAATAGGCAAGGTCTACTGCAGTGCCAAACCTTTTTGCCGCCCCCATATTCCGTTCACCGGCAAGCAGATCGTTCATATTGACCGTAGACAAGTCTGTGGTACGTTTGCCCCACTCCTGCCCGACCAGCGCCGACAGGTTGTGCTGCCCCAAATTTTTCCGGTAATTCAATGTATTGGATGTCAGATAGTCAACCATTTTTGTCTCCTCCAGATCCAAAGTTCCATTGGGCACGGTCATGCCCGGCCGGAATAAATAAGGAAAGCCACCATACCGCCCAGAAAATGATCTTGGATCAAAATAAGAGTTGACATTTGTACCCATATAATTGATTGAGTTGGTACTCTGGATACTCAGTTCCGGCAAGATATCATAACGCAGACGCAAACTACCGAGGTGATTTTGCACATTTGTCAACCGTGTATTATCATAATCCGTTTCGGCAAGAAAGTTTTGCATCCAGCTTGTCATGACCGGTCCGTAGTTATTCGACTGCCTGATTTGCAAGCTATCGAGCAAATTGCCCTGCTCATCATAGGGCGACATAAAAGGCTGGATCATATACAGTTCAGGCACACCATTGCGTCTCGAGGTGCGGTCTACGATGGTACTGAGGTTGAGGCTAGTGTGAAATTTGCGCGATACAGCATGATCAATATTGACGCGCAAGCTTTTACGGTCAAAAGAATTATCATATAAAGCACCATTCTCTTTAAACCAACCAATACCGGCATAAAATTTTGTCTTTTCGGTACCACTTCGAACGCTAACTTCGGTATTGCGCAGATTGCCGTTGCTATAAATAGCATCTTCCCAGTTAAAATTGCGAGAACGATCTGCATCGGTATATACACGGCGTTCGCGAATAAAATCATTTACGTCGGGAAAAGTCTTACGGATAGATTCTGTCTGCTCCCAATAGCGCCGCATCTGCTGATCCATAAAACTGATGAGCTCGGTCGTATTCATAAAGCGCAGGTCGCGTTTTGGCTGGATAATCCCATATTGAATATGTGCATCTACCGTGCTCTTGCCTGACAGCCCTCGTTTTGTCGTGATGACGATGACACCCTGTGCCGCCCGTGAACCATATATCGCTGTCGAAGAAGCATCTTTCAGGATCGAAATATTTTCCACATCAGCTGGGTTCACAGCGTCCTGCACCGCCTGGTAATTGGTGATTATCCCATCGACCACAATCAACGGGCCCAGGTAATTGTTGGTAGGCGTCGTCATGGAGGACTGCCCCCGCTCGACCACCTGGCCTTTTGCGCCGGACTCACCCGATGTCTCCGTGATATATAAACCTGTGGTTTTGCCCTTTAACATGGACAGCACATTGGACGAGGTGACACTGCTACGCAGGACATCCCCGATGACCTGCTGCACAGCACCTGTCACTTCAGAGGCTTTCTTATTCATATAGCCTACCACGACCAGCTCTTCCAGGTACTGGCTCTGTTGCCGCAAGCGGATCGTTCCAAAATTTTCAGTTGCTTTTATCCGCTGTGGCAGATAGCCCAGCAAGGAAAACTCCAGATAGCTTTGGTTGGGTACATGTTCGATATAAATATCCCCACTGCCGTTGCTGCTGGCGTATTTCACTATTTTTAGATCTGCTGAAAGCACTTTAACGGTCACACCCAAAAGACCATTATTGAGTGAATCCGTCACCCGTCCCCGAACGGTCATTTCGTCCTGCGCAACCATCGATTTTCTTGCAGCCCTGGCCTGCTGTTCCTTGATAATGATCAGCTTGCCCTCAAGCTCATAGGTCAGCGGCAGTCCTTGAATGATGGACTGTATAGCCTCCTGGAGCGGCTGATTTTTAATATCGACGCTTATGTTCCTGTTGCTCTCCACTTGCTGTGCGGACCAGATGTAGTGGTAGCCGGTCTGTTTATTGACCTCCCGAAAGGCTTCCTTGAGCGTAATTTTTGTGCGCCTGAGCGTCACCATCTGCGCAGCCGTCTTGGCGCTGATATGGACCAAAAACAAGCTGCAAATTATAGCGGTAATTGCTGTTTTCATAATACACGTTTTGGTTCGGTTAGGTAACCAATGTACATCTTTCCTGTTTATTTTATACATTTGTGTTGGTTAGTTAGGTATTAAAATGTGTTGTTCAAGATAGTTTTGATCACGACTGACAATGTAGATCGGGGGCGCCGCAAACGCCCCTGATTATTGCCCGGTTCGCCATCTTATCATTTTCTTCCATCGTTTTATTTCATAGGCAATCTGGTTTTTAGGTTTCTTATTATCGTTTGTTATCCTGGTCTTTTTATGATCGTTTATTTTTTCCTGACAAGCAGCAGGTTGCCTTTGCGCTGAAATCTAACATCACCCGTCTTTTCCAAGGTTTTCAGCAATGTATCCAGGTTCTCATAGCGGGGTATGATGCCTTCAAATTTCAGTTTCTTTAAGTTGGCATCTTCAAATTCAACATCAATATCATACCAGCGTGCCACCTGGTTTAAGATGATCTCCAGCGACTCATCCGAAAAGTTGAATGTACCCTCTTTCCAGGAGATATAACCCGAACTTTCGACATCTGCGATCGTGATCGTTCTACCGCGGATAGTGGCTTGCTGATTTGGTTTAAGAAATTGTTTGTTGGATCCGTCCGGCAGCGAGAGCTCCACCTTGCCCTCGACCAAGGTCGTCCGATCCGGCTCACCGTTGTAAGCTGTGACGTTAAATGAGGTGCCTAGCACCTTGATGGTCTGACCTGGGGTATGCACGACAAAGGGCAGCAGTATTTTTTCCTTACCTTTTGTCCTATACTGGTGTGCAACTTCAAAATAAGCCTCCCCTTCCAGTTCCAGGGTCCGGGTTTCGGCAGTCCGATCAACGATATAGCGCAGGCGAGAATCCGCATTCAGCCAGACTTTTGATCCGTCAGGAAGCGCAATTTTATAGGTCCCCCCTTTCGGGACATCAATGAGCATATTTCGTCCGCTCACATCCTCAGCAGCTACTCCTTGGACCAATGATCCATCTGCATAAGCCAGTTGTTGCCCCAGAACAATCTCCGACTGGCTTTCGCTCAGGTCCACTTGCGTACCATTGTCCAGCCTGATTGTTGCTTTATTTCCACCCGGTAAAACCCTAGCCTGTTTTGGAGCGCTTGCATCGTTATTGACCAGATAGCGTATGGTAAGCCCCAGTCCTGCCAATAGGACGATCGCACCGACAAGCCGGATCCACTTGTTGTGAAAGCTTATTATTTTCGTCGGTTTCGGCTGTTGAATTGTCTGCAAGACCTTTTGCTCCAGCCCCTGCAACCAATTATCTTCGGCATCAAGCTGCTCTCCGCGAATAGGATCGCTTTTAAATTCCCGCCCAATCAGCTGGCGCAGTTGTGCATCGTTTTGTTCATCCGCGATCAATTGCTCCAGCTCCAGCATTTCCTTTGGAGTCAGTGTATTCGCCAGGTAACCTTCAAACAATTCTGAAAAACGGGAAGTTTGCATAGCTCTTTTTATTTAGTAATACGAACGAAATGAAAAAACCAATGAAGCAATCTGAAAAAAAATGAAAAAGTTATAGCACAGCCTCTAGATATAGCCCGCTTTCCGGTGAAGCTTTTTGAAAAGAAGCTTAAAAGAGGGATGTTTAGAGTGTATCCGGGGCGATATTCGCAAATAAAAATACCAGCAATACCATCGACGCTAATTCAGGATGCTGCTTGAAATAAGCCTTGATGGAAGCATTCGCATTGGTGATATGGGAATTTACGGTGGCGACCGAAATGGATAAAAGCTGGCTTACCTCTTCATAGCTCTTACCTTCTATTTTACAGAGTTCAAAAACCCGACGACGTTGCTCGGGCAACTGCTGGATACCGCGTTGTAGCACTGCCAGCAGTTCTTTGTCAAAGATCCCCTCTTCGATATGGGAGTAAGCTTCGATAATATGAGCGAAATAATCAACAGACAAGCGTTTTTCACGTGCAGCTTTGCGCAATCGGTCATAGACCAAATTCTCGGCTATCTTGTACAGATAAGCCAGGTAACGTTCGGGGTCCAGGTTATCCCTATTTTTCCAGACCCGCAAAAATAGTTCCTGCAGGAGCTCTTCGATATCCTCCCGAGACTTGATCAAACGCGACATGGACAAAGCCAGCTGGCCTTTGTATCGGCTCATCAGCTCCTCCAATGCCAGTTCATCACCTGCTTTCAGGCGAAGTAGTATATCCGATTCCGTTGTATAAGCTATGTTTTTCAAGTAAAACGATCAAGTTGGGGTTGCCTGCCCTAAAGTTAGTAATAACAAGTTAAAGCGCAAAGCCGGAGATATCTATTACTGGAGGAAGCGATGTTCCTCCTTTCTTTTACGACAAAGGTGTTCGCCAGATCATGCAGATCAATTCCAAAAAAGAAAGTGTTTGGCACAATTAGCTCAATAACGTCTGCCTAGAGAGTGTCCAGTAAAACACCTTAGCCGAGACATTTTATTATTATTTGCATAAAGGAACTCTCCTGACGGCCGATCATGTTCAAAAACACATCGGTCTAATCGAATGTGGAAATATTGTCTGGAAAAAATAGTAGAGCTTACCGTAGGAGCTGATTTTGGGATACATTTTATTTGTAATGGTTCTAAATAGAATGTATATTTGTGCACTTGGAAACATCCATACACTATATTGAGATCAACAGAAAGCATTTTGAAGAGTTCTTCCGACTATATTGGAAGAGGATGTTTTCCTTTGCGCTTAAAAGTGTAGGTAATGAAGATGATGCAAAGGAAATTGTCCAAGATGTTTTTAAATCCCTTTGGGAAAGAAGATCACATCTTCAATTACAAGATGCTGAACGGTATCTCTTGCGTTCGGTTAAATTAAAATCGCTGGAATTTCTACGAAATAAAGGAAACAAGCAAAGACATCACGAAGTAATCTCCAACAGCGAAACCGAGTTTTACGAAGATAATCATCTTTACTACAAAGAACTTAAAAATCACTTGGATGATGCAGTCGATTCTTTGCCGAGACAATGTAAAAATGTCTATAAACTGAGTCGGGATGAAGGATTGACCAATAAAGAAATAGCAACAAACTTACTCATCACCGAAAGAGCAGTAGAGTATCATATCAGTAAAGCATTGTCAGTAATTAAAATCAGACTTAAAAAGTATTGTAATATCAATATTGCTCGGTTCCTATTAATTACTTTTTTGTACTTTTGAATGAACACGGATTATCAACAAATGGAAATCAACCAAGATATACTTAAAAAATATGCTTCAGGTCAATGCTCTGAGGCTGACAAGCATTTCGTTGAGCAATGGTTGAATAATGATTCGTGGGATAGCATTGTAGAAAATCCCCTGGTGAACGATAAGGTTGGAGCTGCCATTTGGCATAAAGTCAATGCAGATGTTTCGCAAAACAGGAAAACACATTGGTACAAAATCGCAGTGGCGGCGGCAATCGTCTTCGTGTCCAGTGTTTCCATTTTATATTTGTCCAACCCTGCCTTGGATAATCATAGCTTTACAAACACATCGATTGAAAACAGTAAGCTCTTTACCGAAGATCACTATGATGTGCAGCTTAGTAAAAATAGTAGCGCCCATATTGATCTGATCAATAAAAAACTGACTTTCTCTGGAGACTTTATCATTAAACCGAAACGGGATTTCGAACTATTGGATAGCAATCATAATACCTTAGTATTTAAGGCTGGACGCGAATATTTTGTATCCGATTCACCAGATTTCGGTAAAATTGTTGCCTTTCAAAAAAGTGATCTTGCTTTTTTACCATCCACGATGCAAATTAAAATCAGGGAACAATTTCAAAGTATTTAATAGACAAGTATGATTCGATTACTATTGTTGTCTCTTAGTGTAATTTTCATTTTTTCGTGTAAGCAGATTCCTGAAAAAAATATAGATTCCCGTTTTGTTTTTTGCCTATTCAATAAAGATGAAAGCCCTACCTCTTTATTGTTCACCGAAAGTTTAGATGACGGCAACAACCCTACACTTCAAGTTCCACTGTCCACGTCACGTATACAGGAAAGAGAATATATCTGCAAAAAAGGCTTCTTTTATCGCTTATCGAGCCAAACCAGTGTCTTTTCAAAATACCAATTGCAGGGTTCATCGATGGTTCTGATCGACAGCATACAATTAAAAAACCGTGATTTTGAAACCATTACATGGAAAGACGATCAAAACCTGATCGCTGTCTGTCGGGCAGGCCTCGACGGAAGGATCTCCAAGGCCAGACTCTACCAGATCAATGTCGCGGAAATGAAAATCATCAAAGAAGATACGATTGTCCTTCCTTTTGCAACAAAAGAATATAGCGCACTACACCTCGGTCTCGTGGACGTCGAAAACGACAATCTTTGGCTGGCCTACTCCTATTTTAAATCAACGGGCAAATATGGCCATACCACATCCGACACGAGCTATTACGCCACACTTAGTTACAATAACTTTAAACTTACCAATATTCAAAAAGAAACCCGTTCGACCTATCCTGGGGGCTTTAATATCATACAATCCTATAGCTTTAAAGACGAACAGGGTGATTATTATTTTATGACCAATCCGGGTATCGCACTGGGCAACAACCAGAAATTACCGACGGCAATTTTTAGAAAAAAGAAAGGCCAGCAGCTCGTCGATCAGGACTATATGGTTAATATTTCAAAAGTTATTGGAAATCACGCCTATGGAATCTGGTATGTCGGCAAAGGAAAAGCAATTGTCCGCAATGAACAAAAGAAGTTATATACCGACTTTTCCAATTTCCATGCTGTTTATCAATTCGAATATAGACTTGTGGATTTAAAATCCGGCGCGATAGAAAAAATCTCACTGCCACTGGACAAAGGCACCCAAAAAGACAATGTCTGGAGCGATAATGAATATGTATATATAGCAATAGATGACGCAAATGATGCGCATCGAGTCTGGAAATATAGCCTACAGACAAAAGAAATTTCCAAAGGACTCAAACTTCCTCCCAGCACAAACTTTACCGTCCGTATGAACTATTTCAAGTAATGGTAGCCTGATTAAAAAAAAAGCACTCATACTCAAGGGCTTGAACCTTTTTTGAAAAAAAACACAAAATCAACATTCGGTATAAGATAAGTATAGGCAACCTTCTTATATATACTTAATCTAAATAAAATGTTGAAGTCAACATCTACCTTTGTACTATTATTCATTTTTACTGTATTTACACAGGCTCAGACCAGCAAAAAGAACGCAATTTCGGGCTTTGTCAAAGATAACTTCGGAAAACCAATCGTAGGAGCGACAATCAAACTGAAAGATCAGGTCAACGGAACCTCCTCTGATGTAGATGGCTATTATAAATTACGAGCAGATATTTCAGATGATGCCATCATATGCATCAGTGCCGTGGGGTATAGTCCGGGAGAAAGATCGCTCAACGGAAAGTTTATCCAGGATTTCCAGCTCAAAGAAGATCACAATTATATCCAAGAAGTGATCGTTTCAGCACTTGGAAAAACTGAGAATGAACAAAAAGTAGCAGAGATCAAACGGTCTGGTTTCAATGTAAGTGTCATAGACATGAATAAACATGCCAATGAAGCAGCTAATCTGACCCAAGTACTGAAAAGAGCTACTGGGGTAACCATCCGCGAAGATGGCGGATTGGGGTCTAACTTTGTGTTCCGCATCAATGGACTCGATGCAAAGATCTACATTGACGGCGTTCCAATGGAAAACTTTGGCTCGTCCATGTCTTTGAATAACATCCCTGTCAATCTGATTGATCGCGTCGAAGTATATAAAGGCGTCGTACCCTCTTTTTTGGGCTCCGATGCTTTAGGCGGTGCTGTCAATATCATTACCAAACGTCGCGCAAGGCCTTATCTGGACCTGAGTTATTCTTATGGCTCCTTCAATACACATCAGACTGCAATCGTGGGCACCTTTACCAATCCAAAAAACAAATTATCATTTCGAATGAATGCATTTTACAATCATTCCGACAATGATTATAATATGTATACCAACGAAAAGTACAATGTTCTTATCGAGGAAACGGTCGACAACAAGTATTACGCCATCCCAAAAGCCAAGCGATTTAACGATGCCTACACCTCCGCCATGGGACAACTGGAGGTTGGTTTTCGCGATGTATCTTGGGCAGATCAATTTTATGCAGGCCTGACCTATTCCCAAAATCATAAAGAAAATCAGATCGGCGCTTCCCTTAGCAAAGTATTTGGTGGCGCATGGTCCGAAAGCAACTATCTGATGCCAACCTTAAGCTATAAAAAAAGCAATTTTCTTGTCAACCGCCTATACGCTGATCTTTTTACAAGTTACAGTTACGACACCCGCTATGTGAGAGATACCGCCATGTATAATTACGACTGGACTGGTTCCTGGGTCTCAAATTACGAAGGCACAACGCCAAATCCCCGAAAAGACATGAAATATAATCTGTCGAACTATTTAGCGCGGGTGAATTTAAACTATGACTTTGACGAAGCCCGTAATCAGAGTATCAACTTCAACTACAATTTTAACAGTAATGATCAGAAAGAGTACGATCTGATCGGCAATTATAACCGCTCAGGTCTGCCATCCTATCTGGGAAGACATATTTTGGGGCTATCTTGGCAGAACCAGTGGTTTGACAAGCGCTTATCCAATGTATTGGCGGTAAAATACTATCGCATGGATGCTTCGAAAGATATTGATGAACGCAAATTCGATGGAAACAACAATTTGATCAGCGGTGAAATAACTCATCAAAAAAAACAAGGCAATTACTATAGCATGAGCCTAGCCTCACGGTATAGGATAACCAAGGATGGTGGATGGAAACTATCTTACGAAAGGGCATACAACCTGCCTTCCATGACAGCGCTATATGGTGATGGTATAAATACGACAGCCAACTGGGATTTAAAACCCGAGCGGAGTGACAACATTAACACTGGATTTTATTACAATACCTACATCAACCAAAATCATTTTCTGAACGTCGATGTGACAGGCTTCTATCGCCTGGCGGCTAACTATATAAACAGCCGGGCGGTCGTTCAGAATGGAATTTCCTATTTTCAAAGCTACAACGAAGAGGGTGTGAAGCTCTATGGTTTCGAGGCCGAAGTCAAATACGGTTTTAAAGATCTGCTGGCGGTTACCCTAAATGGATCTTACGATAAAGCCCTATACAATAAAAAATACACAGACGACTCCAGGCAAAAAATCAGTTCAAATTATAACAAACAACTTATAAACCGACCTTGGGTCTATGGAAATGCCGATATCAGCCTCATCCAGAATAACTGGTTTCAGCAAGGAAGCAGAGTTCAACTATCGTACTTATATCAATATACCCACTGGTTTTACCTCACCGAATCAGATCAAGGATCGCTTGAATCCAAAGATCTCATTCCGTCCCAAAATATCCACTCCGCTGTGCTGAGCTATGCTTGGGATCGCAATAAGTACAACGTATCCTTTGAAGCAAGAAACCTGACAGACGAAAGAGCATACGACAATTTCCGTCTCCAACGGCCCGGACGTGCATTTTACGTCAAGCTGAGATTATCAATCATGTAAAACAAATAAATACATATTTTTATGAAAATCAATAAATTTGCCGTCGCAATATTCGCTGCGACTGTATTATTCTCTTCCTGCAAGAAATCATCACCTGAAACCACTTCACCGGAAGAGCCAACACCAACTTCAAATAGTCTGTACAGTGTTTGGGTGACAACCGCGGCTGGTTCATCCTACCTACTGACAGCGGATAATCTGATGAAAGATACCCTTTTGACCGCAGCAAACAATCAAGGTATCGATATCACATCGCATTTGCCAGCAGCATTTTATGCTATTTACGCCTATGCCTACGAGGGAAAGTATTACCTTTCAAACGATGGTACGCGATTCAGTCAATTTGAAGTTGTCAACAGTAAATCCTGGAAAGAAACGAACAACTATGCATTCCCCGGAAATTTTTACCTAGGCAAAGTCCTAAAAGATATTAGCACCAAAGATGAGATGGTCATGACCAAAACAGCGGGGACCACCAATAAGACCAAAAATGTATTGGAACAACCAATCTATTTCATGAACGTCAACAATCTGACAATCAACAAGTCCATCGGTATCGAAATCCCGATGATCACGTTTAATCCCAAAACCCCTGATGGAAAAGATCATAACCCTTATATCGTACCTACGAGCTTCACGCAACGAGGCGACAAACTATTTGTAGGTCACAAATATAGAAGTAATGAAACGCGTAAGGATATTATCGACACCGCCTATATGTACGTATGTGATTACCCTAGTTTGGCCAACGGAAAAATTATCAAAGATGCGAGAGGCGGTTTTGCAGCTGGCCATTGGGAAGTGCAGACACTGACGTTTACGGATGACAATAAGGACCTCTATGTTGTAACCAAAAAGACAGATGCGGCGACCTATGGCCTATTACGTATTAAATCAGGGCAGACGACCTTTGATCCGGATTATTTCTTCGACTTAAAAGATTACAATGTATTCAGCAATAATATATCGCAGGTACAGAAACTAGGTGATGGAAAAGTATATATCAGTCCTTTTGTCATCGACCCAGCAAATAAAAAGATTGTTGCCGACCTCAGAATATTAGTGGGTGGTGGAGAATCAAAAACGACGATGAATTTTATGGAGAATGGCAAACTATACGATGTCTTCAAAACAGACGAGTCCAAATGGTTTGTATACGAATATGATCCCGCAAAAAATTCGGTAAAACGCGGAGCTGAGATCGATCCAGGAATCAGCCAAGTTTATCACCTGAATAAGCTCAGATAAGTTCCAGCAAAACGTAAGAAGTACCCCGCCGATATCCCCTTTAAAGGGGATGGTTAAGGTTTCAGCATACGCGAAATCGAGGCGGGGTATTTCTCTATCCAACACCCTAAAATTTAAACATATGAAAAAATTATTGTTCAGCATCCTTAGCTTTTTTATCATCCTGTCGGCATCGGCTCATGCTGTATTTATTGAAACTTCATTGAAAGGTACCAAAGGAAAATCCCATACCGTAAAAGTGGTTTACGGCGAGCCCGATGAACACGAGGACACTTCCAAATGGTGGTGGTACAAAGACGGCATGCAGGTTACTTTGACATTGATAAAACCTGATGGAAGCACCTCATCGCTAATGACTACCGCGCAAGGAAATCACCTATTTGCAGCATTTATTCCTGATCAGGATGGTGTTTATCATGTTTGGTTAAAAAGAGATACAGAACGCAAAGCGGGTGCCAAGACACAATATCAGATCAATGCAATCGCGTCAATTAAAGTCGGAAATTCAGCCCTTGGCAATACGGCGAGTCACCTTGACAATGAGCTCTTTGTCTTTACGGAGCAGACTGCTTTTAAAAACAAAAAAGAAGTTTCTTTGACCTTGTTTGAAAAAGGCCAACCAGCACCAAATACGGCTGTTCAAATCATTGCGCCAAGTGGCTGGATAAAATGGCTTGAAACAGATGACAAAGGTATAGTCAAATTTACACCAGAATGGGCAGGCAAATACTTTGTGGAAGTTTCGAAAAGGGAAAAGGTTGCAGGACAAGACTTTGAAGAATATAGCCGTGCCAGCTCCATGAGTTTTGCTGTAAACTAAATCCAAGATGGCGGTAAGAAAAAAGAAAAATAATTCGGTATTTCGACTGGTCAATAACTGGCTGCACCTCTGGATGGGATTAATCTCTGGTAGTATTGTCTTTGTCATCTGCCTGATGGGTTGCCTTTGGGTGTTTAATCATGAAATTATAGATTTTCTCATCCCGAAAAAAGAGCGCCAATATATCCCTGCTTCCGGTCAGTCCCTAGTTTCTCCATCGCGCATTATTGGGATCGCGGATTCACTTGATCCGAATGCTGTTGTAGGGGGTATCACCTATACCCGCGATCAGCCCATTTCTTTTACTATCAAACAAAAAGAGGATACAGGAAGGGACCGAAATCCAAAAGTAAAACCACAGGTGCAGCTTTTGCATCCCTACACGGGTAAGTACCTGGGTTTGCAAATGGAAGATAATTCCGAAGAAGCACAGTTAAGAGAGAAATTGAATGGCTTTTTTGCATGGACACTGAACGGGCATCGTTTCCTTTGGCTACCACGGGATATCGGCCGCCCCATCGTTAATTATGCGACGCTGATATTCAGTATTACCTTGATCACAGGATTGGTATGGTGGTATCCAAAAAAATGGACAAAATCCACCCGCGAAAAAAGCTTTCGGATAAAATGGAAAGCCGGCTGGAAACGCGTCAACCTGGATCTTCATAATGTGGTAGGCTTTTATTCTTTTCTTTTGGTTTTATTACTAGCGGTGACCGGCATGTATTATGGCATAGAGTGGTTCAACCGTGCATTGTATTGGTCGACCAACTGGGGAACACCTTTGGCCGAACGAGCATCAGTCCATTCCGATTCAACAAAAATCGATCAACTGGCACATTTTCCAAAAGCTTTTGATCGAGAGATCCATCGCATACTCACACAATATAAAGATCCACATTACCTGACGATCACTTATCCGGATTCAGAAAAAAAAGATGCTACGATTTCCGTATACATTCGAAACAACATGGATCGGCAGTACAACAACCGCTATTATTCTTTCGACCAGTATACAGGAACATTTCTGCCCAATAACATCAGCTTATTTAATAAAGACTTTTATGAACTTAGTGCCGGTGAACAGTTCAGAAGGCTCAATTACGATATTCACGTGGGATCTATCTGGGGTTTTCCGACAAAAGTACTGGCCTTTGTCCTCACCTTTATCGCAGGTTCTCTTCCCGTTACAGGTTTTATTATTTGGTATAACCGCAAATGGGGAAAGAAAAAAGGACGCAATACATCGTTAAAGGATACTGCCATCCCCGAAGATAAGCGCGATTCCGATACGGTCGCACCTACAACGATAAGAAAACCGTCGATCCGTTTTCGACCGAAGCCTACGGACTTATAAGATTTTATAGGCCCGGAATCACCGTTCAAACAGGAAAGCTAAACTTTGAATTCATTGACAATTAAACTTGTTTAATTTATGCTTAAGAAGGTTCTTTCTCTCGAAAGAACAGGGAATATTATTTATGACGAGATCCACATTATTAACAATACTGCTTTCAAGTTCAACTCTTGGACTCATGGCACAGACAAAGTTGTCCGGAAAAATATTCGATAGGGACGGACAGCCCCTTAAGGGAGCTACCGCTAGCCTTTTACGTTTGCCCGACTCCGCATTAGTCGCACAAGCTGATGCAGCCAAAGATGGTTCATTTCTATTACAAGCACAAAAAAATGGGGATTATCTGATACGCTATAGCTCAATAGGCTATGCGACGGTATTAAGCAAATCGTATACATTAGCTGGAGCTGAGCAAATTGCCACACCCCTATTTTTACAGCCACTCGCTCATACGATGGAAACGGTCAATGTGATCGGAAAACAAGCGAGCGTACGTCAATATGCCGATAAGATGGTCGTTGATGTCGAAGGAAGCGTATTGGCAGAAGGCAATAATGTCCTTGAACTTTTAGAAAAAACACCTGGCCTTGTCTCGGATGGTAAAGGAAATTTTTCCATTCAGGGGCGGGCGGGAGCCAATGTTCGTATCAATGGCCGCGACATGTATGTATCGGGTGAGCAACTCGCGAGCATCCTGCGCGGACTGCAGGCATCGGAAGTCTCCAAACTGGAATTGATCAGCAATCCTTCTGCACGCGAAGATGCTTCGGGAACAGCGGGGGTCATCAATATCGTCACCAAGCGGAATGGGAAAGTCGGTTTTGGTGGTGATATTTTCGCCCGTGCGGGCCAAGGCCGAAAATTCTATGGCGGTTTTGGTGGTGGTCTACACTATAAGGTTAATGGCCTAGATATGTACATACAAGGCAACAGCAGTTATGACCGTAGTAATAGCCATAGTCTGACCGAACGAAGTTTCTTTGACCAAGGCAGCTTAACCTCCTTTCAACGGCAACAAGAAAGTAAAAAGCTCGATGACGCTTCCTTCCATAGCGTGCGGGCAGGTGCAAAATATGAATTTTCGGACGGTGGAATTCTCGACGGAAGTGTGCATTGGATGAAAGGCAACTATCAACCTTATTCCTCCATTGAGATGGATACCTGGAACTATCCAGCGAACATCCAGACGGAACAGGCGCTGAGCAACAACCATTTTGATGAGACTTTTAAAAACTGGACATTTAATGTTAATTATATCAACAAATACGAGGGCGAGGACCACTTTTTAAAAATCAATTTTGACTTTGCTCCCCATGGCAACGACTACAACAATCGCTTCGAAACGGATCAATTCAACTTACAAAAGGATACAAAATCTTCTACTGGACGGACCAATGTACAGGATTTGAGTAATACCACCTACTCTGGAAGGCTGGATTATAGTAAACCCTTAACAGATTCCAGTAAAATTGAACTAGGTTGGAAGGGAACCTACTTTTTCATAAACAATGATGTCATCAATACCCTTCTCGAACAGGGCCAATGGCTACGGGATGATGCTACGTCCAATCGTTTTCAATATACCCAACATATCGAGGCCCTCTATGCAATCTACTCCGGGAAATACAAGCGTGTCGAATATCAGGCGGGCCTCCGTGGCGAATATACTTTTATAAATGCCAATCAGGTCACGTTGAACAAAAAAAACGATCAAAGCTATTTTGACCTGTTTCCTAGCGGGTCATTGCTTTATCATCTGAACGACAAGAACACCTTAAGGACATCCTTTAGTAGTCGTATTGAAAGACCGGGCGATCATGACATCAACGTATTTCGAATCTATGAAGACGCCTATAGCTACAACGAAGGGAATCCAGACTTAAAGCCTGAGAAGAGTTATATCACAGAGATAGGTCATGGCTATAAAAACAAACTATTTACTACATTGGGTATTTCTTATGGTCGTGATATGATCAATTGGATCGTTCGCCAGGGAGATAAGGTCGGCGAAAATCTGTCACGTCCGGAGAATATCGGACGCTATCTGAATTATAGCGCCAGTGTGATGTACAATCAGACGCTACGTTCCTGGTGGACAGCAAGCCATTATGTCAATGCCTTCTATAACAATTATTCTGGCCAGATCGGTGCGGTCAACCTGGATTCAAAAGGTTCCAGCTGGACAGCAAATAGTAGACATACCCTGCAATTCAAATATGGCTTACGCGCTGAAATAGCGCTTTATTATCAATCGGGAATTACAACAGGGCCTTCCCGGACCGACAAAAGATATGGTCTGGATTTGGCTGCAGAAAAGAAAATGTTTGGCGACCGTGGCATGATCAAGCTTAATGCAAATGGCTTACTCCGAAATGCCAATCCACAGTTGATCAGTGAATATGGAGACCTGAAAGTATTTTCCTCCGATTTTCCTGACAACAGAAAAATATTATTGTCATTGAGCTATCGATTTGGAGACTAAAAAAGCAGAATCCAAATCCTAAAACTGCATTTTTGTCATACCGCTTAATGTGGTACAAAAAGTGTATTACTTTAAACTCATAATTTAGGTTTATAATTGGTTAGTTTAAAACGCTTGCATCTCCCCGGTTCAAGCGTTTTTTTATTGACTACTCTATTTCCCAAAAAAGTATTGATATTATGCTTATCAATCGTGTTCGCTTTGCTAAGTAGCGCTTTACTATATTCAGCCACAGCACGAGCTATCGCCATATAATTCGCTTTCTATTTTCTGCTTACGGATAAAATCAATATGCGGTAAAGAATCCACAAAACAATCCGAATCGTGACCAGTATCTGGTTTTTTAAACAATTACTTATACCAAATTTGAGCAATTCATCCCATCACATTAAACAATTTTAAAAGTTTTCTAACAAAATTTAAAAGCTCTTTCGTAAGGTTTGGGCTAAATTTACCTGCTAAACAAATACAGCGAAAACGATAAGATGACCCCAATTAATATGAAAAAGAAATCTGGTAATTCCAGCCGTATAAAATATAGTATAATTGAAACCCAAACTATCCAATAAATTATGATAAGCTTTAAAAAGAAATTACGTTATTTCTGTCTCCTTTTGTGTATGTTCTATATGGAGATGGGGACAGCACAGCAAAAAATAGATCAATCCAGCTTTCAAAATATCAACCTCGATTACCCAGGATTAGAAGCTGTAAAACATGCCGTTGTTCAACACAAATTTGATGCAGCAGCGACCCTGTTATTAAAGTACTATAAGACAAAACTAGGCATCAACAAACCAGATTTCAGTAATATGGAAGCCGCAGTTGATACACTGGGTCCACTTAGTGCTACAACGCGCGAAACGGCTGACCATGCCCTCAAACATCATTTTAAAACGCAGGAAAGCTACGGTTTTTTTGATTTTGGACAGGATATCAATTGGCAATTATGGCCTGTCAAGGACAATGAAGTTCGCTGGCAGTTACATCGGGTTAAATGGTGGCTACCGATGGCGCTCGTCTACCGCAAGACCAAAGATGAAAAGTATGCCAAAGAGTGGTTGTATCAATTTGATGATTGGGCAAAAAAGAATCCTTTGGGATTATCGGCCGATAATGACCGATTTGCATGGCGGCCGTTGGAAGTTTCGGATCGTATCCAAAGCTTGGTCCCGATTATCAGTATCTTCATTCAATCCCCAAATTTTACACCTGAATTCCTTATGCGTGTATTAAATAGCTACCATCAACAGGCCGACTATTTACCGAACCATTACGCTCAGGAGGGCAATCATCGGCTATTCGAAGCCCAACGTGTCCTTTTCGCAGGCGGTTCATTTCCTGAATTGAAAAATGCCAGTAGTTGGCGAGAAAGTGGTATTGAGGTGCTAAATACTGAAATAAAAAAACAAGTCTATCCTGACGGAGTTCAATTTGAGCTCTCCCCGGTATATCATGCGGCGTCCATCGATATATTTACCAAAGCCTACCGAAGTGCACAAAATTTTGGCCTCGAACATGAATTCCCCGCTAGTTATAAAAATACAATTGAAAAAATGGTGATGGCCTTTATCAACATCACCTTTCCAAATTATAATCAGCCCATGTTTGGCGACTCTTGGGTCAGAAAAAAAGAGTTTAAACTCAAACAATTTTCTTCCTGGGCCCAGTTATTTCCAGAAAACCCTTTTATCCAATATTTTGCTAGCGACGCTAAAGAAGGGAAAGTCCCCAATTGGCTTTCCAACGCCTCGCGTAACGCTGGATTTTATACCTTTAGAAACGGGTGGACAAACGCTTCAACCATCCTCATACTAAAGGCAAGTCCTCCAGGAGAATTTCATGCCCAGCCAGACAATGGGACTTTTGAGCTATGGGCCAATGGACGCAACTTTACACCCGATGCCGGCTGTTTTGTCTACAGTGGAGATGCGAAAATCATGGCGAAAAGAGACTGGTTTCGACAAACACGTGTACACAGTACGCTCACACTTGACAATGAAAACATGGTCATCACCAAAGCGCAACAAAACAAATGGATAACAAGCGATGACTTAACCGTATTAACCTATACAAACCCAAGTTATAGCCAGCTGGACCATCAGCGCACAGTACTTTTTGTAGAGCAGAAATACTTTATTATTATCGATAAGGCCATCGGAAGCGCAGCAGGAAAATTAGGTATCCATTATCAGCTTAAAGAGGGGAGTACAGCAGACTACAACAAGGAAAAAAACACTGTCCATACAACTTACGCAGACGGCAATAATCTCCTTGTACAATGTTTTAATCCAAAGGTCAATCTTAAACCGGAAGAGGGGAAAGTGTCCTATAGCTATGGGGAAGAAATCGATCGTCCTGCATTTGTATTTGAAAAGGATAAAGACAGTAAAGAAGATGTAAGCACATTCGTAAGTATATTATATCCTTATCAAGGAAGTCAGGTGCCTAAAATTTCACTATCCGAAAACAAAGGCAATAATTATAAAAAAGGTACTTTGGACCTAAACCTCAGCATTAATGGCAGCGCCAAGTCATTAAAAGTGAATATAAATCCGTAGATATTAACGCAAAAAGCACATTAAAATCCTCCGTAAAAAAGAGACCAATATGGGTTTCTTTTTTACGGAGGATTTTAATATTACAGTTCTAACTACAATATTACTAGCGGGAATAAGGAATAATGTCCAAAAAATCCGTGTAATATTCCGGGTTGATATGTAGTTTTTTACATCTAATTAATTCCAATATTGTTTCATAACATCTTATGGCCATTTGTCGTGAAGGCTGCGTAAATATCGTCCATGTAGGATTAAGTATCCTCACATAGACCGTATTTGAAAATCCGATAACCTGGACACCTTCAGCAATTATTCCTTCATATGTTAAAAGTAATGGTAAAACTTTTGTTGTTAATGTATCTGTCGTTGCTATAATACCATCATATTGCCTTCCTCCCTCCTGCTCTTCCAGTAGCCTACCAAGTTGCTTTTTAAGATCTTCATTGGGATGACTGTATTCAATTTCAAGAACGGACCAGTTATAGACCAGCTTTTCTTTGGCGAAAAAAGCTTTTTTTATACCTAAAACCCGTGCATCATTATCACCAATACCTTTACAACAGACCAACAAAATATTCCGACAACCCTGTTTCAACAATTTATCAGCTGCAATGAAGATTTCCCTTTTGTGTTGTACGCCAATCTTGCTTGCTTCCAATTGATGATTGGTTCGATCAAAAAGCACCACTGGACAGACCTGTTTTTGAATATAGCCCAGTTTCGAACAGTTAGAATTATCGTGCACGGGTGAAATAATAATGGCTGCCACACGATTTTGTATGGCTATATCCAAGGCCTCGGACTCTTTAGATGGACTATTAAATGTCTGAAAAAGAATAACATTATAGTTCGTCTTTGAAAACAACATGGTGATTTCTTCAAAAAAATCAATGAAGAAAGGGCTTGACAAAAATGGGACAACCACAGCGATCGAATTGGAAACACCCGATTTTAGTGCTTTTGCAGCCAGGTTGGGAATATAATTGACCGATGCGGCATAATCTTTCACCAATGTTTTGGTCTTGGCACTGATTTGATAGTTATCATTTAATGATCTCGATACTGTAGAAAAAGACAAGTTTAATGCTCTGGCAATTTCCTTTATCGTAACATGTTGCATACTGAATTCGTTTTAATTCACAAATAACCAATGCACAAAGGTCAGTCCCATTAGAACCGCGTTGATTTTAATCAGGAAAGACCTTTTATGCAATTGATAACCAAAATGAAAATTTTCTATATTGGAACGACTACTTTACAGTATCGTATTTCACCACATCTGGCAAGACATCCACCGCTTCGTATTGACGAGTTTTCCCTTTAAAACCGTCAATTAACAAAGTGCTCCCCCTCTGTTTCCGGATATATTTTTTACCTGCAAAATCAATAGCCTTATCACTTCCGTAATCGAAAACTGATGAAGAATCTCTAATCTGTAGTCTTGCATTTTTAGAACCATCAAGCTGGGCGATTATCTGCCAGCTACCAATCCGCAATACAGTTTGCCCATCATTACTTTTTGTTCCTGTGATTAATTGCGGTTTACCTTCTTTAATCTGTATAACGGTCAGATAGCGCATCTTTTTTACCGCTATAGAGGTAACCCCACAATGCCATTGATCTTTGAATTCTTTAATGTTACCATTGACATCTTTTACATTGGCCCAATTGACTGCAGGCTCTGAAAACTTATTATGGATCTTCATCCCTATCGGCACAGCAGCAAAAACGCTAGCCATTGCATGTCCCACTTCAGTTAACACTTCAAAGTTTTGCACCTTGTTGTCTGTTGATGGTATGGTTCTCATTTCATAATAAGGGGCGTGAAATTGCGTTGTCCATTTTATCGGCTGTTTCGCCTCTAGCTCATCATAAAGGACTATTATTTCGTTCTCCAATTGTATCATATGGCGACGATATTTTGTTACATTCACATCACCGTATACTCCCGTGTTGTTGGGGTCAATTCCAAGCTGGTCAAACCTATTCAGCCAAAAGCTACTTTCAATGGGACCATAAGCGTTGCTTGCGTCTCCCAATGCATATTGGATCCGTTCGCCACTTAGAGTACGCGGAATCCATCCATACCCCTCCTCACCAATTTTCTGGCTAAGGCTATCCACCAATATCGTACTGTACGCTCTTGAAGTACGATAGTAGAGCAAATTATGTTGATCGCTAAAGTTGCCATAATACCCCGAACCGCCAAAAATTGTTTTTCCTTTGAAATTGACTGTAATAGCATTTTGTGAGGCACTTCCATGACCGGATGAGCCAAAAGGATTGCTCATCAAATAACTGCTCAAATCCTTTTTTGTATCCGCCAGATTGGCATGTATCGCCGCAACGCCGACATCAGCAAAATTTCGCAGCTTTGGGAGATCTCTTGGCGATTGCTGTGGTAACTTCCGGTTGGGATTATAATTGAGTAGTCTATAAAAAAGATAATCGTCCGAGGGCCTCGCAAAATATTCAGGATTATCTTTTTTTATCGTTGCCACATACCAGTTTAAATAAGGGTTTTCGGCACGATAAGCAAAAGCATCAGCAAATAATCCTTGTTGCCTGGTCATAAAAGGTGTGTTCTCCCACATATCTCCATACGCTGTTGTTGCCGATGCAGGTGGATGGGTATACAGCAGGTAATAGGGAAGATTTTTCATCCAAGGAAGTTGATAATAATCTACTCCAGATAGATCAGCAAATAATTGGCTCAAATAAATGATGGATTTATAGTTGACTTTGAAATACCCATTCCCTTCATGCCAACCTCCATCCGTTGTCCCCAATACCGGAAAACGAGCACTCCACACCTCATAGAGGTACGACAGCCATTCTTTCGCTTCCGGTACATCCCCCATCACCGCTACAGTAGCAATAGTCAAATTACGCATCGTGATTTGCCAGATATGGTTATCACTGACATGTAATTCAAACCGATTGGGTAGATGGTCATATACGCGTTTCGCACGCAATCTGATGATCTGCTGAAATAAAGTCTTCTCTTCGGCTGTCAAGATATGATATCCCGTATCATAAAACCAGCCTAATGCTTCCAATACCGCGCCACTTGTAAAATCATCACCTGTTGCAAGTCCATTGGGATCCATTTGAGCAATATTCAAGGCTCGACGTTTAGCCTCGCGCAAAAAACGTTCGTCTTTGGTCAGCTGATAAACAATACATAGATTGCTGACCGGTGTTCCCACCGCATCCCCAAAACCATGGTACATGGCCTCGATAATCTTTTTCTTTTCGAGCGCTGTCTTACCTGTAGAATCAATGATACGCATTGGTTTTTCCTCTGGTAAAGGTTCCAGCATCAGCTTCTTGGCATAAGTAATAAAACTATGCGCTTCGGGGTTGTTCAAGTTATTTTCATAAAAAGCTTCACCTCGCGCATGCATCCCCCATAAGCGAGGGTGGGCAGCTTCGTTGCGCGCAAGGACCTCCCTGACTGGAGGAGATACTTTTTGGCCTTGCGTTTTGGCGTCGATTACAAAATCATATACTGGAGACCAAGTCCAGCTATTGCTACCTTTTTTTGTATAAGCGTATTTCCAATACCAGCGGCCAGTCGCCAAGGCCTGATGTAAGGGATAAACCGCCCAGGCCTGAGGGGCGCTTGCAATGACATTTTTTGTAAATTTGCTATCCCTTGCTAAAATGACCTTATACTGTATATCAGCAATACCAGGATCTTGAGGCACTTCACTTCCACTTTCCATCGGGAGTACCATCTCTTTGCCGTTTGTAGCAGGCCACATCAGCGCAGGGGCATTGGAGGAAACAATCGTTCCTCCCACTGGATAAGGCCACTCACGCACACGTGCATGCAATTTATTTTGTGTCAGCTTGATCACTCCAGCCTCTTGGGCTGACAAATTCAATACGACAAGGGTCGATAAAAGAGATAATAAGGTTTTCATAGTTATGATTTGTGTCCTCATCTTATAATACGTGTTGTCCAAACGCATCGCCATTTTTCTTACACCAAGCTTTAAGGTATTGACGCATGGCTTTTAATTTTGATTCATTAGCGGGCAGTACGGCCAAATTGTTGGTTTCTCCCGGATCCTTGACAAGATCAAATAATTGCTCCCGTATCTTACCCTTACTGTAAACAATATATTTTAGCCCTTCGGTAATGACCGCTCTTCCACTGATTCCAAGGAGCTCTTCATTGTCTGCAAAATCAGTTTCCACGACCAGCGTATCGCGTAGAATTGCAGTAGGTGCTATTAACCTTTTACTGATATCCAGTCCTTTTAAGTACGAAGGAGCCTTCACACCTGTAAATCCACATATTGTCGGAATAATATCCGTACCATTACAGATGAACATATCATCCACTCGAGGTTTCCATTGTCCTATTTTTGAAATAATAAAAGGTACTTTGATAGACTCTTCATAGAGGACCTGTTTTTGGTTCCAGCTATGTCCTGCATAGCCATCCCCATGGTCAGATGTAAAGATAATAATGGTATTTTTTTCAATGCCGTACTTTTTCAAGGAAGCTAAGACCATCTCAATATAATTGTCAACTTTTTCCACCAATCGATTATAAGCCCAACGGTATTGACGCCATTGACCTTCCGTCCAATGGATGCTCGGATAGGTGCGGAAATTGGATTTTTGTTGCTCCCGTACCATTTCCGGTTCATGGGCAGGTTTCTTCCAGTTTGCAGGCAAAACAGGACATAATTCTGGTGCTGGAGCATCTTTAAGAACATCCATTTTCAAGTCTTCATCCCGTGCCCATTCACAGATATCATGTGGATTCAAAAAAGAAGCTACCAATAGGAAAGGCTCCTTTTTATGATCACGGATAAAGCGGGCACAATAGGAAGGAGTAGCAGCATCATTGTAATCCAGAAAATCCGTATTTTGAATATATTCAAAGCCATGTTGGCTTATTTTTGAGACGGGTATTGACAGATGCCACTTTCCTACATAACCAGTTTTATAACCACCGGCCTGAAATATCTTCCCCATCATGAGTAAGCTATCGGGCCAAAGACCATCTTTCTCCGGGACATTACCGATAAAACCAGTTTCGTGAGGCCGACGACCGCTGAAAATCGCCGTACGTGATGGAGCACACAAAGGTTGGACACAATACGCTCTGCTAAAACGTACACCATTTGCAGCAAGCTTATCCATCGCTGGCGTATGCAAATCCCGATTTCCGGCAGCGCTCATGGCATCTGCTGTTTGTTGATCGGTCATGATAATCAAGATATTTGGTCTTTGCTCGTTTTGGGCTTCGGTCCTCACCACAAAAAACATAATCAACAACCCAGTCACTATTATTCTCAACCCCATTGAATGTCTAAAAATCCTTTTCCGAAAGAAATCGGCCTTACCTATTATGACCCTTTTATTGTTATCTAATTTCATCCTATAATTTTTACCTATCTTTTTGGTTATTATTTGAAATCATACAAATACAAAAAATGTAATTATTCGTTTCATATTATTCAATGTGACTACTATTCAACATGACGACAAGCAGCTATTATCCTAATTTGGTACTGTCATCTTCCGCTTAAAAACCAGGATTTTGCCTTGTTATCGCTTTATTCACATCAGTTTCATTTTGTGGAAACGGATATAATTCATGTTTTCCGGGCACAAAATTATCAAAAGCAGGATAAGGATAATTCGCCCGAATCGCTTTCACTTTGGTATTGGTTTCGGCAATCGCACTGGACAGTTTATTCCAACGAATCAAATCTGCGCGTCGCATCCCTTCAAAACAGAGTTCTTTTGCCCGCTCGTCTATAATAAGATTTAGGAAGGCCGCGTGGTTCAATCCCGGTTTAATGTAAATCTGTTCTGATGTGGCCTTTGATACAAGGGAGGCCGTTATGACAGCCCCTGTACCTCCGCCCCCTGTTACGGATACAGATGGAACCGATGTATAGCCCTGGCCGACGTTATCCATCACCAGTGTCTTTAAGCTATTCGTTCCTGGATTGCGGGCTGAGATTCGTGCGGCTGCAAAATTACCGCCACCACCAGATAAGGTGAGTGTTGGATTTGCGGTATATCCTGTACCCGCATTGGCTATTGTCAGACTAACACCACTGTTTGTGTTATCCAAACCATAAGCCCTTCTTCTGACCTGATTGATCGCATCAAGCGCAATCGCATTAGGCCCACCGTTTAATTCACTTTCTACTTCCGCGCGCATCAACAGTAAATCGGAGTATCGCATGACGACATGATTGATATAGGTGAAACTGGCTTCCAAAGCGTCATTCGACTGGTATTCACGGCTCCATTTTCCGACTGCCCAATTGGCTTCGTTATTTCCGGTCAAATAAGTCCGTGCTCCAGCTGCATTGATATTGTATTTTGCTATGACAAAGTCCTTTCGCTGATCATTGTCCTGAAATAGATCATAAAATGGCCGCATGACAATGTATCTTGGATTAGTGGGCTGAAAAACACCCTTTGTAGTCGTTGGTGCATTCCAAAAGCCAATCCATGAACCGTTACCGCGCGTTCCGGCTGGATTGGAGAAAGCTACCTCAAAAATATTCTCTGTGAACTCCAATTTATGCTGGCTTTGGTTTTTGAATACCTGTATATAATCTGGATTAAGCTTATATACATTTGCCGCAATGACATCATTGATCTGTTGTTGGGCCAAAACATAATACGCTTTATATTTTTCAGATCTTTTCATTGTCCCTTCGGCATTGAGCGAATAACCGCCAGCAAATAAAGCAACCCGTGCGAGCATCGCTTTGCAGGCCCATTTATTGATGCGTTCATTAGTCGGCATAGCAGCTGGAAGAAGTTCAGCTGCTTCCTGCATATCTTTTATGACCTGCCCATAAATCTCATATCGATCCGTCAGACCCACCGTTAGATTATCACCTGCTTTGGAAGATGAGATCTTAAAGGGCACATCGCCCCAAAGACGCAGCAATTCCGAATAATAAAAACCCCTCAGAAATTTTGCTTCCCCTAAAAAGCGGTTGAGCTGTGCTTTTTGATCTTCCGAACCATTTTGAAATTGAGCCATCTGCTGGATCTTTTCGATCACCGTATTGGCCCGATTAATCCCCGTATAGAAGGCACTCCATACCGTATAATAAACATTTGTCTCTGGCATACCTTTATAATGGGGTATCACCCGCCAAGCATCGCCAGTATCGCCCGAAATTTGTCCAATATCAGTATCGGTATCAAATACCATGGGTAGGTTCCAACCATAGACGTCGAGCGATGACATAATCTCATAGACTCCCAATGTTGCCATATTTGCCTCATTGACGTCAGAAAAGAAATTATCGCTTGTAAAGCTGGAATACGCTTCGGCATCCAATATTTTTTTGCACGAATGCAGGGGTAGCAAAGTGAACAGTGAAAAACCCGCTATCAGCAAATTTCTCGAAGATTTTATTTTAAGGTTCATATCAAATATGATTTTAAATACACAGTTTATAAAGACAGATTGATTCCCACAACAAAAGACTTAGCCTTCGGATAAGCACTGAAATCCACAGCCGGGGTGATCGCATTGTTGATAACACTCACCTCCGGATCATAGCCTGAGTACTTTGTAAATACATGGAGATTGTACGCTGTAACATAGATCCGTGCGTTGGCAATCTTCATTTTATTGAGAAGTTTCTTAGGCAATGTATAGCCGAGACTGATATTATTGATCCGTAAAAAAGACCCGTCCTCGATAACACGATCGAACAATCTGCCTGTAGAATATCCGTTGTAAGAAGCAACTGTTTTCCCTTGGTTCAATGCAGCAAGCTGTTCGGGGTTGTTCATGATATTGTTACCCGCAGCATCGATTGTCGTAAATCGATCGGCCATAAAACTCAAGGTATTGTAGTAGTCATTATTGACCATATTGGCAAGGGTATTCGCGTTGTAGACATCGTTCCCTACAACAAAGTTCAAAAACACACTGAGATCTATCCCTTTATAACTGAATGTATTTCCTATTCCACCCGTATAGCGTGGATTGGCATTGCCTATGTAGGTTCGGTCATAATCGTTGATAATACCATCAGGACTACCATCTGGACCACTGATATCTTTAAATTTTTGAAAACCGGGCTGTACCGTCACATTATCCTTCACCACACCCGTCTTAAGCGCATAGGTATTATTTGATGCATTGAAATCGAAATCATCAACCGTATATAAGCCATCAGCAAGATAACCATACATGATCCCTACCGGTTTACCTACCTCAAGAATATAATCATTGGAAGTCGTATAACTGTTGGTCACCATTGATTTTTCATCGTTGCTCAATCCAAGAACTTTTGTCTTCGGAAAAGCGATGTTGACATTGGTACTCCAGTTGAAATTGTTGTTTTTAACATTAACGGTATTCAAGGTAAATTCAAGGCCGTGACTTGAAGTCGTTCCAATATTTTGGAACTGCATCATGTAGCCTGAGCTCGCTGGTATACGTGTATTGAACAATAGATCCTTGGAGCGGTTGTTGTACCATTCGGTCGTTAAAGTCAGCCTTTGACTGAACAAACCTAAATCCAATCCGATATTTGTTGCCTGATTAGCTTCCCATTTAAGCTTTGGATTGGGCAAATTGCTTTGATACGCTGTCGGGGTCATCTGGCGGTTTAGCGGATAGAAACCCGAATTAAAAATCCCTAAGAAAGCGTAGTTTGCAATGCGGTTGTTACCCGATTTCCCGTAGCTGACACGCAATTTAAGATCCGATACAGCAGGGATAGATTTCATAAAATCCTCGTTCACGATACGCCAAGCACCTGCTACGGATGGGAAATAACCCCATCTGCTCTCAGGAGCAAATTTGGAAGAGCCATCGGCACGCAAGGTTACCGTCAGCAAGTATTTATCTTTAAATCCGTAATTTAACCGACCAAAAAAAGACAATAACATATCTTCCTCGGCATGGGAAGTTGGAAAATTAGCGACCGTTCCCATCGACAGATCGTTCCATCCATGATTGACTTCCGGAAAATTGATCGCACCACTACCAAAGCTTTCGATGTAATTGCGAATATATTCTTGCCCTAAGGTGAAATCCACTTTATGTTGATCAAGATAGGTGTCGCTGTAACTTAATGTATTACTATAGTTGAAGCGATTGGTCTGTATATCATTAATGCTCCCAAAAGGACCGCCAGCTCTAATCGCGGTAACAGAGCGCGAATCTGTAAATTGTTTGCTCTT
>PJTS01000179.1_pt1 | contig 58961 bp, 60 predicted proteins | sample 1512251 | NCBI WGS metagenome assembly PJTS01 (sample SAMN08177686, study PRJNA422409) | Soil metagenome, whole genome shotgun sequencing project. | isolation source: Soil (2) enriched on wood chips: alkali lignin treatment | place: USA: Madison | collected 2015-01-15 | reverse complement strand
TTTCTTTCCCTTCTGGGCCAAACCAGTAGCGATGGCCGCGCTGGAGGTGGTCTTGCCAACGCCTCCTTTACCCGAAGTAACAACAATAATGCGTGCCATAGAAATTCCTTGTTAAAAAGGGATTAATTCAACGGTTGAACGGTCAAAGCGTTGTCTGCCAGCCGCAGACGTGCCGCTTTGCCAGAAAATTCGGCCGGGATGTTATCACTCAGCCAGTAAACCCCTGCGATGGAGACCAGCTCCGCCTCCAGGTGGGTACAAAAAATTTGCGCATCGCGATCGCCGCTGGCACCCGCCAGCGCACGGCCTCGCATTGAGCCATAAATATGGATATTGCCATCCGCGATCAGCTCCGCCCCAGCGCTGACGTGGTTGGTCACAATCAGGTCACAGTTTGGCGCATAAATACGCTGACCGGAACGCACGGGCAGATCAATCAATCGCGTTTTTGTGACAGGAGTAACAGGGAGTTCTGGTGGAGCAGGGGGTTCGGCGCGCGGAGCTTTGTCTTTGCCTTCGTTCAGCAACGGAAGACCCGCACGATCGATTTCGGCTTTCAGTTCAGCGTCTTTACAGCCGCTGATGCCCACAATTCGCAGGCCGGTAGCGGAGACCGCCTGTTGCAAATGGTGCCAGTTTACCGGCGCCTCAAGGCTGCTGACGTTGATGACCACCGGCGCATGGGTAAGAAATGCGGGCGCCTGCGCAATTTTGTCTTCTAACGCCTGACGAATAACCTCGGGTTTTGCTTCATGCAAATGAACCACTGATAAGGTGAAGCTACTGCCTTTAAGCTCGATGGGCGTGTTTGACATCCTGGCCTTACTCAATTTGCTTTTACCACGACCTGTGCGCCGTGATATTCCGAAGAGTATCAGGCATGTTATAGTCACAATTATATTGAGGCAAGTCACCCTCCCGCTTAATTCAGAGTAAATATATGTTTTGTGTGATCTACAGAAGTACCCAGCGCGACCAGACCTACCTGTATGTCGAAAAAAAGGACGATTTTTCCCGTGTGCCTGAGGCACTGATGAAAAGCTTCGGTAAGCCGCAGCTGGTAATGCTGATGCCGCTCGACGGGCGCAAGCAGCTGAGTAACGCCGATCTGGAAAAAGTAAAAACCGCGTTGACGGAACAGGGCTATTATTTACAACTTCCTCCGCCACAAGAGAATTTACTGAAACAGCATCTTGAGGCGCAGGGGAAAAAATAGTTTAGGAGTTTTCTGTCAGCGTCACATTCACCGTTCAGGGGACGTTTATGTATCAACATCATAACTGGCAAGGAGCCTTACTGGATTATCCGGTAAGTAAAGTCGTCTGCGTAGGAAGTAATTACGCAAAGCATATTCAGGAGATGGGAAGTGCGGTTCCAGAAGAGCCAGTGCTGTTCATTAAACCGGAAACGGCGCTCTGTGATATTCGCCAGCCGCTGGCATTACCGCAGGGGCTAGGCTCGGTTCATCATGAAGTGGAGCTGGCGGTGCTGATTGGCGCCACGCTGCGTCAGGCCTCTGAAGATCATGTGCATAAGGCGATTGCCGGTTATGGTGTGGCGCTGGATCTGACCCTGCGCGACGTGCAGGGCAAAATGAAGAAAGCGGGCCAGCCGTGGGAAAAAGCCAAGGGCTTTGATAATTCCTGCCCAATCTCCGGGTTCGTACCAGCATCGGAATTCCAGGACGATCCGCAGAACACGACCCTGAGCCTGAAGGTAAACGGCGAGGTGCGCCAGCAGGGGTCGACCGCCGACATGATCCACAAGATTGTGCCGCTGATTGCCTATATGAGCCGTTATTTCACCCTGAAACCGGGTGATGTGATCCTCACCGGCACCCCGGAAGGGGTTGGCCCACTCGCCAGTGGCGATGAGCTGGAAGTGGCCGTCAACGGCCTGTCTCTGAAAACCCGCGTACTGTAATCCCCGCTTGCCGCCCCTTTTGGGCGGCAAAACTTGCATCAAGGTGCCAGACTGGTTATAAGGTGCGCTTTATTTTGACGTGTGGACATCCTTATGAGCGAAACTCCTTTCTGGCAAAGCAAAACTCTCGACAACATGACCGACGCCGAGTGGGAATCGCTGTGTGACGGCTGCGGGCAGTGCTGCCTGCATAAGCTGATGGATGAAGACTCGGACGAAATCTATTTCACTAACGTCGCCTGCAATCAGCTGAACATCAAAACCTGCCAGTGCCGTAACTACGAGCGCCGTTTTGAGTTAGAGCCGGACTGCATCAAGCTGACCCGCGACAACCTGCCCACCTTCGAATGGTTGCCGCCGACCTGCGCTTATCGCCTGCTGGCGGAAGGCAAGGATCTGCCGAAGTGGCACCCCTTGCTGGCCGGTTCAAAAGCGGCGATGCACGGCGAGCGAATCTCAGTGCGCCACATTGCGGTGAAAGAGTCAGAGGTGCGGGACTGGGAAGACCATATTCTGAATCATCCCAACCGCGCATAATAAAAAACCCGCCGAGGCGGGTTTTTTATTGTCGGACATTAACGTCCAAAAAGATCGCGTTTTTTCGGTTTGAACGGCTGGGCAATCAGCACCAGCAGCGCCACAACCAGGAAAGCGGCGAAAATCCCAACCAGCCACTGCGGCATCTCGAGAGTCAGAAACTCCCACTGACGCACGGAACAGTCACCGCTTGCCACGAAGACCTGCGGCAGCCATTTGTCCAGCGGCAGCCAGCTCGGGAAGCTGGCGGCAAAATCACAGGTCTGGAACGGCGACGGATGCAGCTGGATCATGGTGTGTTCCCAGGCCAGCTGAAGGCCTTTTCCGGCGCTGTAGAGCCAGATAGCAATCGCACCGTAGCGCAGCGGGCTTTTTGGAGCAATGGCACCGACCAGGCCCGCGCCCATCACGCCAAACAGCGCGCAGCGTTCGTAGATGCACAGCACGCAGGGCTTCAGCAACATCACATGCTGGAACCATAATGCCACCATTTCTAACGCGAAGGCGGTCAGGGCCAACAGCAACCATGCGCCGCGTCCACGCGAGCACTGGTTTAAAAATTTCAACATAATCATTTCCCTGGAGCAGGTATAGAAAGCGCAGTGTAAACGAAAACAATTCGCGCGCCAGCCTCAGCGCGCAAAATATAACGTAATCGGATATTTATCATTCGAAAGTGCAGCCGGGCCATATACGACCCGGCTGACTCTCTTAATGCGCCGTCAGTATACCCGTCTGCAACATCCATTGGGTAAATGGAATAAGGGTAATTTTGACGCACAACAAGCCGACGGTGGTTAATACCACCGTATAGGGCAGCGCCATCCATACCATCCGGCCATAAGAGAGCCTGATTAAAGGAGCCAGCGCCGAGGTGAGCAGGAACAGGAATGCCGCCTGGCCGTTTGGCGTGGCAACGGAGGGCAGGTTGGTGCCGGTATTGATCGCCACCGCCAGCATTTCAAACTGCTGCTGGTTGATCGCGCCGCTCTGCAGTGCGGTTTTGGCCTCATTGATATAGACCGAACCGACAAACACGTTATCAGAGATGGCTGACAGCAGGCCGTTAAACAAATAGAACAGCGTCAGCTGGGCATCCGGTTCGGCCTGTAGCACGTAGCGAATGATCGGCGCAAACAGTTGCTGATCGACAATCACTGCCACCACCGCGAAAAAGACCGTCAGCAGGGCGGTAAAGGGCAGCGCTTCGGTAAAGGCTTTGCCAATCGCGTGCTCATCCGTCACGCCGGTAAAAGAGGTCGCCAGGATAATGACCGACAGGCCAATCAAGCCCACCTCCGCCAGATGAAACGCCAGGGCGATAATCAGCCAGACGCCAATAATGGCCTGAAAGATCATAGCCAGTTTTTGCTGACGGGTACGCTTGCTGCGGCTCTCTTCATCAAAACGTTGTAACACCTCACGTACCGGGGTCGGCAGCAGGGTGCCGTAACCAAACCATTTAAACTTCTCTACCAACCAGCAGGTGAACAGGCCGCACACCAGCACCGGCACGCTGACCGGCGCTACGTGCAGGAAAAAGTCGGTGAAATTCCAGCCGACGGCTTTGGCGATGATCAGGTTTTGCGGCTCCCCGACCATGGTCATCACCCCGCCCAGCGCGGTGCCCACGCCTGCGTGCATCATCAGGCTGCACAGAAACGCACGGAACTGTTCCAGCACTTCGCGCTGCCGGGCATCGACCTGGCTGTCATCCTGCAAATTATCTTTGGGCTGCGCGGAGGCCACCCGATGATAGATCCCGTAAAAGCCCACGGCGACGCTGATCACCACCGCCACCACGGTCAGGGCATCCAGGAAGGCCGACAAAAAGGCGGCGGCTACGCAGAAGGACAGCGACAGCATTGTCTTGGAGGGAATACTCAGCAGCAGGCGGGTAAAGATAAACAGCAGCAGCTGCTTCATAAAGTAGATCCCGGCCACCATAAACATCAGCAGCAGGAGCACTTCCAGATTTGACGCCAGCTCTTCCTTCACGTGTTCCGCGCTGGTCATGCCAATCACCACCGCCTCGAAGGCCAGCAGGCCACCCGGCAGCAGGGGATAACATTTCAGCGCCATCGCCAGGGTAAAGATAAACTCCCCAACCAGCAACCAGCCGGCAACGAAGGGATCGACAACAAAGATAAAGGGGTTAAGAACCAGAAAAACAACCAGGGTCACTTTATACCAGTCGGGGGACTGGCCTAAAAAATTGCGCCACAGTGCGCGGCTATAAGACATTTCCACAACAGATTTCCTTGCCCATCACATAATTACATCCTAAGTATACGCAAACCGCGCCGGGCAGGGGGGCGGAGGCCCGACTTTTAAATGATAAAAATAAAACAGCGATCCCTTTTTTCTCGCCTCGCTGCGCTATCTGCCTCTGTCTGCCTCTGGTATGATGAGTGAAATTTGTAAAAAGCAGTTAATGGAAAATTCACTATGGTCATAAAGGCGCAAAGCCCGGCGGGTTTCGCGGAAGAGTACATTATCGAAAGCATCTGGAATAACCGTTTCCCGCCAGGCTCGATACTTCCCGCAGAACGCGAACTCTCTGAACTGATTGGCGTCACACGTACCACCTTACGTGAAGTGTTGCAGCGACTGGCCCGCGATGGCTGGCTGACGATCCAACACGGCAAACCGACCAAAGTGAATAACTTCTGGGAAACGTCGGGTCTGAATATTCTTGAAACGCTGGCGCGTCTCGACCACGAGAGCGTACCGCAGCTCATCGATAACCTGCTCTCCGTGCGCACCAACATTGCCACCATCTTTATCCGTACGGCGTTTCGCCAGCACCCGGATAAGGCACTGGAGGTACTGGCCCGCGCCACGGCGGTGGAAGATCACGCTGATGCCTTTGCGCTGCTGGATTACAATGTCTTCCGCGGTCTGGCGTTTGCCTCGGGTAACCCGATCTACGGCCTGATCCTCAACGGCATGAAAGGGCTTTATACCCGCATCGGCCGTCATTACTTTGCCAACCCCGAAGCCCGCAGCCTGGCGCTCGGTTTCTATCACAAGCTCAGTGAACTCTGCTCAGAAGGCCAGCACGATCAGGTGTACGACACCGTGCGTCGCTATGGTCGTGAGAGCGGTGAGATCTGGCACCGGATGCAGAAATCCCTGCCGGGCGACCTGGTGATTCAGGGGCGCTAAATAAAAAACCTCTCGTTTGAGAGGTTTTTTTTCGGCTAAACCAGGCGTAGCCCGGCAACAAACCGCCCGGGTTACAACATATTGCCTTTCACCGGGCACCGTTCCAGCAGCTCCACGCTGCCGTCTTCATTCTGCTGCTCCAGCATAATGTCAAAGCCCCACAGACGATGCACATGCTTCAGCACTTCCTTACGCCCTTTATCCAGCGGCGCGCGGTTATGCGGGATATAGCGCAGCGTCAGGGAGCGATCCCCGCGCAGATCCACATTCCAGACCTGAATATTCGGCTCCAGATTGCTCAAGTTGTACTGCGCCGAGAGGCGGGAGCGGATCTCACGATACCCCTCTTCATTGTGGATCGCCGAAATCTCGAGATAGTTGTTGTGATCGTCATCCAGCACCGTAAACAGGCGGAAGTCACGCATCACTTTCGGCGACAGGAACTGGCTGATAAAGCTCTCGTCCTTGAAGTCGCGCATCGCAAAATGCAGCGTTTCCAGCCAGTCGGAACCGGCGATATCCGGGAACCAGTATTTATCCTCTTCCGTAGGATTCTGGCAGATACGCTTGATGTCCTGGAACATGGCAAAGCCCAGCGCATACGGATTAATCCCGCTGTACCACGGGCTGTTGTAAGGCGGCTGGAATACGACGTTGGTGTGGCTGTGCAGGAACTCCAGCATAAAGCGTTCGGTGACTTTACCTTCGTCATACAGGTGGTTGAGGATGGTGTAGTGCCAGAACGTCGCCCAGCCTTCGTTCATCACTTGGGTCTGTTTTTGCGGATAAAAATATTGGCTCACTTTACGCACGATACGCAGGATCTCACGCTGCCACGGCTCCAGCAGCGGGGCGTTTTTTTCCATAAAGTAGAGCAGGTTCTCCTGCGGCTCGGAAGGATAACGGCGAGCTTCGACCACCATTTTTTCTTCTTCGCGTTTCGGCAGGGTACGCCACAGCGTATTCACCTGGCTTTGCAGATACTCTTCCCGGCTTTTCTGCCGCGCTTTCTCCTCCTGCAGGGAGATTTTCTGCGGACGTTTGTAGCGATCCACGCCGTAGTTCATCAACGCATGGCAGGAGTCGAGCAGCTTCTCGACCTCCTCCACCCCATAGCGCTCTTCGCACTGGGTGATGTAGTTACGGGCAAAGATCAGATAATCGACAATCGAACTGGCATCGGTCCAACTGCGGAACAGGTAGTTATTTTTGAAGAAGGAGTTATGGCCGTAGCAGGCATGCGCCATCACCAGTGCCTGCATGGTAATGGTGTTCTCTTCCATCAGGTAGGCGATGCAGGGGTTCGAGTTGATGACGATTTCATAGGCCAGCCCCTGCTGACCATGCTTATAGAGCCGTTCGGTTTCGATGAACTTCTTACCAAACGACCAGTGGGTATAGTTAATGGGCATCCCGACGCTGGAGTAAGCGTCCATCATCTGTTCAGATGTAATCACTTCGATTTGATGGGGATAGGCATCCAGACGGTAGAGTTTCGCCACCCGGTCAATTTCCGCCAGGTAGGTATCAAGCAGCTCGAATGTCCAGTCGGGTCCATCGCTCAGACGTGTGGTGTCCTTATTCATGGAATCAATAGTAGCCATTAGCGCGCCCTCATTGTTGGTAGCTCTCTCTGTCTGGAGAACCTCTTTTCAAGCATAGAACACGCCATTCAAAAGCGTGCTGGCACGCTATTTTTTTCTTTGCGATTTCCCGTTTTTCCTGTGACAGAAAAGGGGTGTCCGGCAGCACAATATGCTGGTTAAAAATGCCGCGCAGCAGGAGATGCCAAAACCGCGCTACCCGCGTCAGCAGGGGAAGGTGTGAGATGTGTCACCATAAAAAAGGCCTATGTTGAATAATATTTTCGGCTGGGTTATCAATATGTAATCAGAAGATTGTTCTTTTGCTTATAAATGGAGTGGCTATGCGTGTTGTCATACTGGGAAGTGGCGTCGTTGGCGTAACCAGCGCCTGGTACCTGAGTCAGGCCGGGCACGATGTAACTGTGATCGATCGTGAGCCGGGTCCGGCACTGGAGACCAGCGCCGCTAATGCCGGGCAAATTTCTCCGGGTTACGCGGCACCCTGGGCGGCACCGGGTGTGCCGTTGAAGGCGATTAAATGGATGTTCCAGCGCCATGCACCGCTGGCAATCAGTCTCGACGGCACGCAATTCCAGCTCAAGTGGATGTGGCAGATGCTGCGCAACTGCGACACCTCGCACTACATGGAAAACAAAGGGCGGATGGTACGCCTGGCGGAGTACAGCCGCGACTGCCTGAAAGCGCTGCGTGCCACGACCGGTATTCAGTATGAGGGCCGCCAGGGGGGCACCCTGCAACTGTTTCGTACCGCCCAGCAGTATGAAAACGCCACCCGCGATATCGCCGTCCTTGAGGATGCCGGAGTACCGTATCAGCTGCTGGAAGCCAGCCAGCTGGCGCAGGTCGAACCGGCGCTGGCTGAGGTGGCACACAAGCTGACCGGCGGTCTGCGTCTGCCGAATGACGAAACCGGCGACTGCCAGCTGTTTACCCAGAATCTGGCGCTGATGGCCGAGCAGGCAGGGGTGAAATTCCGCTATAACACCTCCGTGGATAAGCTTCTGTACGAAGGGGACAATATTTACGGCGTGCTGTGCGGCGACGAGGTAGTGAAAGCCGACGCCTACGTAATGGCCTTTGGCTCTTACTCTACCGCCATGCTGAAGGGCATTGTGGATATTCCGGTCTACCCGCTGAAGGGATATTCGCTGACTATCCCGGTGAAAGAGGACAGGGGTGCGCCGGTTTCAACTATTCTTGATGAAACATACAAAATCGCGATCACCCGTTTTGACAACCGGATCCGCGTGGGAGGAATGGCGGAAATCGTCGGCTTTAACACCGAGTTACTGCAACCGCGTCGGGAAACGCTGGAGATGGTCGTTGGCGACCTGTTCCCGCGGGGCGGCTTTATCGAACAGGCGACCTTCTGGACCGGGCTGCGCCCGATGACCCCGGACGGCACCCCTGTTGTGGGCCGCACGCCCTTTAAGAATCTGTGGCTCAACACCGGGCATGGTACGCTGGGCTGGACGATGGCCTGCGGTTCAGGGCAGTTACTCAGTGATTTGATCTCCGGGCGCACACCCGCTATTCCGTTTGATGATTTAAGCGTTGCGCGCTACCGTCCGGGGTTCACTCCGTCACGTCCACAGCATTTACACGGCGCGCATAACTAACAAGGAGTCGTCATGTCACGTCCTGTTGTGGCTCAGCTGGATCTTCAGGCCCTGAAGGATAACCTGCACATTGTCCGGCGCGCCGCGCCCGCTTCACGAGTCTGGGCGGTGGTCAAAGCCAATGCTTATGGCCACGGTCTGGATCGCATCTGGAGCGCACTAAGTGCGGCCGATGGCTTTGCGATGCTCAATCTGGAAGAGGCGATCCTGCTGCGCGAGCGCGGCTGGAAAGGGCCGATCCTGATGCTCGAAGGCTTTTTCAACAGCGATGAACTGCCGCTGTTTGATAAATATCGTCTGACCACCAGCGTGCACAGCAACTGGCAGGTTAAGGCGTTGCAGAATGCGAAGCTGCACGCCCCGCTCGATATCTACCTGAAAGTGAACAGCGGCATGAACCGGCTCGGTTTTCAGCCGGATCGGGTTCACAGCGTCTGGCAGCAGCTGCGGGCGCTGAAGAATGTCGGCGGCATGACGCTGATGGCCCATTTTGCCGATGCGGAAAAGCCGGAAGGCATTGTTGAGCCGATGAGGCATATTGAGCAGGCTGCGGAAGGGCTGGACTGCCCGCGTTCGCTCTCTAACTCGGCGGCGACCCTCTGGCACCCGGAAGCGCATTTCGACTGGGTACGGCCGGGGATCATTCTTTACGGCGCGTCACCGTCCGGGCAGTGGCAGGATATCGCCAACAGCGGCCTGAAGCCGGTGATGACCCTGCGCAGTGAAATCATTGGCGTTCAGACCCTGAAAGCGGGGGATACCGTGGGCTACGGCAGCCGCTATCGCGCTTCGGGCGAGCAGCGGATCGGTATTGTCGCTGGCGGGTATGCCGACGGCTATCCACGCATTGCCCCGTCCGGCACGCCGGTATGGGTAGACGGCGTACGTACCGGCACGGTAGGCACGGTATCAATGGATATGCTGGCCATCGACCTTACGCCATGCCCGCACGCGGGGATTGGTACGCCGGTTGAGCTGTGGGGGAATGAAGTAAAAGTAGACGATGTTGCTGCCGCGGCGGGTACCATCGGCTACGAGTTGTTAACCGCATTAGCCCCGCGGGTGCCGGTCGTTACGCTCTGAATGGTTATCCCCTCTCCCTCAGGGAGAGGGGAAGAGCGCTACTCCTCGGCATCCTCCGCCACGCGCACACCCACTTTGCGCACCGTGTTATCTTCTTTCTCTGCCACCGTCCAGATCATCCCGGCAAATTCTACCTGGTCACCCACCACCGGCGCGGCACCCAGCAGCTTCTGGACAATCTCGCCCAGCGTCTGCTGGTTATCGCGATACTCCAGCCCTTCCTCCAGGCCGTAGATCAACGCCACGTCGGCAAATTTGGCGCTGGCTTCGAGAATAAAATCACCAAAGAAGCGCTGATCCAGCGCCACCGGCGGCGACTGGCTGAACAGCTTGCCGAGGGCAGGGAGGTCATGCTCGCGGCCAATCACGCAGAGAATATCCCCTTCACGCAGCCGGGTGCTCCCGGTTGGGTGCAGCAGGGCGTTATCGCGGAACAGGGCAGCAATGCGCGTTTCGGCGGGCATATGCAGATCCCGCAGCGAGGCGCCCACGCACCACTTGTCGGCGCTGAGTTGATAGACGAACTGCTCCCACGGATTTTCCGGGTGCAGGTCCAGCCCTACGCGGGAGACCGGCCAACCCACCGGGGGAATGACGACCCTGGCTTTTTTCGCTGCCCACGACAGGGACGTACCCTGGAACAGCAGCGACACCAGTACCACGAAGAAGGCCACGTTAAAGAACAAACGGGCATTGTCCAGCCCGGCCATCATCGGGAAGACCGCCAGGATGATCGGCACCGCGCCGCGCAGGCCAACCCAGCTGATAAACACCCGCTCGCGCAGGTTAAATCCCTTGAACGGTAGCAGCCCGACAAACACCGACAGCGGACGGGCAAAGAAGATCATCCATATCGACAGCAGCAGGGCCGGAACAGCAATCGGCAGCAGGTCCGACGGCGTAACCAGCAGCCCAAGCACCAGGAACATACCGATCTGCGCCAGCCAGGCGAGGCCATCGAAGTTTTGCAGAATGGCATAACGGTTGCGGATCGGGCGATTCCCCAGCAGGAAGCCGCACAGGTAGACCGCCAGAATGCCGCTGCCGTCCATCGCGGTAGTGAGGGCGAAAATCAAAATCCCGCCGCTCAGCGCCAGCAGCGGGTAAAGCCCGCCCGGTAAAGCGATGCGGTTGATCATCTGTTGCAGCAGATAACCGCCAGCCAGGCCAATGATGATCCCCAGGCCAAACTGCTGAATGATGTGCCAGGCAAACATCCAGCTCAGGCTGGTCTCATGCTGCTGAATCATCTCAATCAGGGTGATGGTAAGAAACACGGCCATCGGGTCATTGCTGCCGGATTCGATCTCAAGCGTGGAGCCGACACGCTCGTTCAGTCCTTTGCCGCCCAGCAGCGAGAAGACCGCCGCCGCATCGGTCGAGCCGACAATGGCGCCAATCAGCAGCCCTTCCATGATATCCAGATGAAACAGCCACGCGGCCATCATCCCGGTCAGACCGGAGGTGATCAGTACCCCGACCGTTGACAGCGACAGGGCCGGGCCCAGCGCCACGCGAAACGAGCTGGCCTGGGTGCGCATCCCGCCGTCCAGCAGGATCACCGCCAGCGCGAGGTTACTGATCATGTAAGCAAACGGGTAGTTGTCGAAGGGAATGCCTCCGACGCCATCAACGCCCGCCAGCATGCCGATGGCGAGGAAAATGACCAGAATGGGGATGCCGAGACGGGAAGAAAACGAACTCAATAAAATACTACAGGTTACAAGAACTGAACCCAGGATAAAAAGACTGATTATTGCTGCGGCATCCAATGTGTGCGTACTCCCTGCGTGACGCGATGACTGTTATTAAAACCCTAACATATTAATGCCGCTTATAACGCGCTAATCCGGCGCTTAAGCGGCTTTTTTTATGCTTTCATCACCGGATGCCCGCTCAGGGTTAAACAGGTCTTACCTGCGGCGTGAACAAGCGAAGCCTGCGCGCCGAGCGGCAGGGTGACGGTCTTTTGTTCATGGCCAAAATCGAGTCCACTGATAATCGGCACCGATACCCGGGAGCGCAGGTAATCGATCATGGTCGCCAGATCGTATCCGGCATCGTAATCATTGGCGGTCGCCCCGCTAAAACTGCCGAGCACGATCGCCTGCTGGCGGTCAAGAATGCCCGCATGGTGCAGTTGCAACAGCATGCGTTCAACGCGGAACGGGTGCTCGTTGATGTCTTCCAGCACCAGGATGCCGTTCTCAATGGCGGGCAGCCAGGGGGTGCCGATCAACGACACAACCATCGCCAGATTGCCGCCCCACAGCTGGCCTGTGCGTTCACACGCCGGGCCGTCCCCCTGCCACTCAACGGAATAGGTGCTGTTTTGCAGCGCGCGCCAGAAATGCTCCAGGGTAAAGGCGTTCAGCTCGGGCGCGCCGAAATTACCCGCCAGCATCGGGCCGCTAAAGGTGATGACGTTATGTAACGCCAGCAGGCCGAGCTGGATAACCGTGAAGTCGCTATGGCCACAAATCAGCAGCGGGTCCTGCTGCTGGCGTTCGGCCAGCCCCTGCCAGTCGATCTGCTCCAGCAGGCGGCTGGCACCGTACCCGCCGCGCACCGCCAGGACAATCTGGTTGGCACCCTTAAGGTAGGTAAGGGCGTTAATGTCGTTCAGTCGCTGCGTCTCGGTTCCGGCAAATCGTTGCTGGCGGCGGGGTATAATTGTCTGATTTTGCACCTGATGCCCGTCGTCCAGTAAACGTGCAACGCCCCGTTGGGCCGCTTCCTGATTAATGCAGTAACCTGATGGTGCGATGAGATGAACCTGAGACATGGCATTTCCTTGCTGACTTATAAATCTAAATGTATATATCATGCCGCCTGAGCGCATCCTTCATCAAGCGGAGGATAGGGTAATAGCGATGAATGACCATAAGGACAGATGACGTGAAATTAAGATGGTTTGCTTTTTTGATTGTGTTGCTTGCTGGATGCAGTTCGAAGCAGGATTACCAGAAACCGGAATGGAACCCGGAAGTCCCGGTGAAACGGGCGATGCAGTGGATGCCGATCAGCGAAAAAGCCGGTGAAGCCTGGGGCGTCAGCCCGCGTCTGGTGACCGCCATCATTGCGGTGGAGTCGGGCGGGAATCCGAATCTGGTCAGTAAATCGAATGCGGTGGGCCTGATGCAGCTGAAAGCCTCCACCGCGGGACGGGAGGTCTACCGGCATATGGGCTGGAGCGGCCAGCCGTCCACCAGTGAGCTGAAGAACCCGGAGCGCAATATCTCGATGGGCACCGCCTACCTGAGCATTCTGGAGCATGGGATCCTGAAGGGAATTGAAGATCCAGAGGTGATGCAGTATGCGCTGGTGGTCTCCTACGTTAACGGGGCAGGCGCGCTGCTGCGTACCTTCTCCTCCGATCGTAAAAAGGCGATTGCTGAGATTAACGATATGGACAAAGACGAATTCTTTGATCACGTCGTCAACAATCACCCCGCCCCGCAGGCACCGCGCTACATCTGGAAAGTCCAGAAGGCGATGGACGCTATGTAATCCGTTACCGGGCAGCCACGCGCTGCCCGGTCGCGTTTAACGCACCTTGTTGGCGCGCTCCCGCGCTTCACGCTCCAGCGAGTAGATAATTCGCTGCAGTTCACGCTCCGGGCCTGGCCCGACATTGAGAAAACGGAAGCTCAGACGCGGCGTGGTAATGGTTTCGTTTTTGCTGTCCACCACCTTACGTTCGCTCACCGTGATCAGCTGCGCATCAAAGAAGAAGCGACCCCAGCCGCCCATATCCAGTTCGATCTGCGAGAAACGCATCCCCTCGACCAGCGCGTCTGGCTTCGCACTATCCATTAAGGCGCCCATGCCGCCGAGGGAGAGATCGTGCAGACGGAAACGAAGCACGCTTTTGTCCGGCATTTTGGCTTTGCAGAAGTAGGCCGGATGCAGCGGGGCATTGATACGGAAAAACTCCCGTCGCTGGATACACCACACCGATGCGGGCAGCGAGGTGATAAAGGCGGGCAGCCCCTGCCAGGTTCCCTGTTCCAGTTGCGGCAGGTCGAACTCCACTTTCGCCCCCTGGGTGTCGGCGGCTACGGTAATGATGCCTGCGCGTAGTACCGAGCGGTTCTCGTACTCCTGACTGCCTAAATCCATCACCAGCCGCTCTGGCGTTGCATCCAGAATTTTGCTGATGAACTGGTTGTTCCCCCAACTGATGCGCACCGGCGTGTCTTGTTTTTGTAGATCGCGTAATACCCCTAGTACAGCCAGCGGATTAGTTTTCAGGAACTGCTCACTGTAATTACTCACGCCCCAGGGCTCCTTGATAGATGACAATCTGTGGATGCGTTATCGGCACTTGTCCGCGAAACTTAATACAAACCAGCAAATATTTTTTCGTCAGAGCCGTAATTAAGTCAGTGTACTCAAAATGGTTTTCTGGCTATTGCCTATACTTAATTGACCTGCGCGGGCGGGTGTTCTGCGCAAGCTTAACTCTGCAAGAGGGCATCACTATGGGTATTATCGCCTGGATTATATTTGGTCTGATTGCTGGTGTTATCGCAAAATTCATCATGCCGGGACGGGATGGTGGTGGTTTTATTGTGACCTGTATCCTTGGGGTCGTAGGTGCGGTTGTCGGCGGCTGGCTGGCAACGATGTTTGGCATCGGCGGCACGGTATCCGGGTTTAACCTGCAAAGTTTCCTGGTCGCCGTGGTGGGCGCTATTCTCGTGCTGCTTATCTACAGAATGGTACGACGCGCCTGATACACGTAAAACGGCTCTTATCCAGGAGCCGTTTTTTTTGGTGTCCCCTTAATAATGCCGGGTAGCGGCTATGCCTTACCCGGCCTGCAGATTACATCGCCTTACTGCCCGACACTTTTCTGCGTTTCTGCCGAATCATCATTCGCGGCTGGCTGTGAGCTGGTGTTGCCGCTGGTCGCCGGTGGTGTGGTGACTGACGGTTGACTGCTCGTGGCCGGTGGCGTTGTTGCTGACGGCTGATCGGTTGTCGTTGGCGACGTTGTTGACGACGGTTGATCGGTTGTCGTCGGTGACGTTGTTGACGACGGTTGATCGGTTGTCGTCGGCGACGTTGTTGACGACGGTTGATCGGTCGTGGCCGGAGGCGTCGTTACCGAAGGCTGATCGGTTGTGGTCGGAGGCGTTGTTGCCGCCGGTTGGTCAGTTGTGGTTGGCGCGCTATTCGCCGCCGGTTGATTACCGGTGGCCGCTGGGGCTGTGGTCGCCGGTTCATCATTCGCCGCAGGCTGTGTGGCTGGCAGCTTGTCGCAAGGGTTAGCCTGCGGACAAACCATATCCAGCATCTTCAGCGTCACGCCGTTAGTCCAGCCAAAGCCGTCCTGCAGCGGATATTCGCCACCGCCGCCACCCGTGCCGGTAGTGGAAACATCATATTTCTCCACCAGCTTCTGCTCACGATCGTAGGTATGCTGCACGTTGGTGAGGAAGCGCCAGGTGACGTCCATCGCCACTTTTTTATGCCCGTAGTTCTGCAAGCCTTCGGTGGCTACCCACTGCAACGGTGCCCAGCCATTTGGCGCATCCCACTGCTGGCCGCTATTCACTGTCGTTGTGGAAATCCCCCCGGCTTTGATCAGCTGGGCCTCGGCGGCCGCAGCCGTTTTATCTGCCCGCTCCTGGGAAGCCGCCTTCACGTACAGCGGGAACAGCGCCGCAGCGGTCAGATGATTACGCACCTGTTTGGTTTTCAGATCGTAATCCGCATACCAGCCCTCTTTTTCGTTCCACAGATAGCGCTCCATTGCCTTCTGGCGATCGGACGCCAGACCCTCGTAGCGGCTGGCGGCAGCGCTATCGCCACCATCCTGACTGGCCTTCGCCAGCAGTTTTTCCATCTTGAACATCAGGGCGTTCAAATCCACCGGCACGATGCTGGTGGTGCGGATCGTCCCCAGTTGCTGCGGATCGTCCATCCAGCGGGAGCTAAAGTCCCAGCCAGAGGCGGCTGCGGAGCGCAGATCGCGGTAGATCTCGGTCGCCGGGCGGCTGGGGTATTTTTTCGCGGTGTTGATGTCATCCAGCCAGGATTCCGGGCGTGGCGTATCGCGATTGTCCCAATAGCGGTTAAGAATGGCACCATCGTCCAGCTTAACTACCCGCTGGCTGGACTGACCCGGCTGGAGGGCATCCACCCCTTCCATCCAGTAGGCATACTCTTTTTCCATCTGAGGACGGTATTTTTTCAGCGCCTGGCTGTCGTGCGTCGCCAGCAGTTCCACCATCAGGGAGAAGAACGGCGGCTGGGAGCGGCTCAGATAGTAGCTGCGGTTCCCGTTGGGAATATGACCCCAGCTGTCCAGCTCATAAGCAAAGTTATCAACCATGCTGGCGACTTTATCCCAGTGTCCACTCTCGGCCAGACCCAGCATGGTGAAGTAGCTGTCCCAGTAGTAGATCTCCCGGAAACGTCCCCCCGGCACCACGTAAGGTTTAGGCAGCGGCAGCAGCGAATCCCACTTCCCGGCGCTGGAGGTGGTGCGCGTCAGTACCGGCCACAGGCCGTCGATATGCGCCCGCAGGCTCTGCCCGGCTGGTGGAACGTATTTTTCCTTTTCGGTGGGCAGGGTAAAGTTCATATCCACAAAATGACGCAGGTCGAAGCCGGACTGTTTTCGCTGCATATGGTAATCAGCGAGGATCGTCTGAGGATCGTTTTTTGGCACCGCATCGGCAAAGGTTTTCTGGTCAGGGAAGAGTTTCGCGGTTTGCACATCATTAAACAGGGGGCCAAACAGGATGTCAGGAGGTTGTTTCATGCTGCCGGATGAGTCGTCCGCATAGCTTACGGCGGTGATGCCAAGCAGGATACCGCCAATCGCCAGCCGCAGGGTTGCGTGCCGTTGAGGTTTGATCATGGTTATTCTCCTTATATAGGCTGAACAGCGTGGCCGTTGTCATCAATCACCTGAAAACCTTAGACGAATCTCAGGCAGTTCGCGTGTTGGATGTATCATTTTGCGTAAATACAGATTAATTACCGTTGCGTCTGAGAAGACCTTAAAATTGCGCGTAAATATATAATCGCCTTGCCGGGTTTTGCGGGAGAATATCCACTCACCGTAGGGCTTACATTAAGCAAAAATAATAATTTCGTTGTGTGAAAAATAATTGCGCCGCGCCCTGTGGTAATGGCCAATAGCGCGGCACTCTACATTCGCCGTGCGAAGGGTAACGGCGAGAGGCAGGGCATGTCGGCCATCGAGAGGGTAGAAGTAAAAAACAAACCGGCATGCGGTGCGTGACGGCAAGTTTTTTTTCGCAACCTGCATTGGTATGTCCCCACTGTTTTTAACTTTATGATGCTGAAGGCGACGCTATTCCCGGCAGGGTGTTGGCCGCTGTTAAATATCACCCTGCAAGTATTAGGCAGTCACCGCATGCCGTGCAGACTATTTTCCGGTTATTCACGTTCCTGGCTGCGCCGTTTTATTTCTTACGCCGCTAACATTTAAATTTTCTCGTCTCCATACGCAGAGAGGGAATAGCCGCTACGTTAGACGCGTCCGCGTTAACTATTATTTTGACCGAATGCCAGCCAGAGTGCCTTTACGGCCTGGCTGGCTTTCCGCACCTGCACTACCTTCATAACTTAATGAGATAAAAGGGAGTGCCAATGAAATCATTACCTCTGACTATTCCAGCCCTGGTTTTACTCGTCGGCTGCGGGGCGAATAACTCTCCGCCGCAGGCACCCATCCCCGGTGAAAGCACCTCCGCCAAAATGCGTACTCTGGAAACGGGCGCCCAGGTTATCCAGTCCCGCCCGCCGGTGGAGGCGATCAGCGCCTATCTGGACGGCTTTCATTTTTACAGCGGGGATAAAAACGGGCAGATGGAAGCCCATCACTACGTGACGGTGCTCAATGAGGACGTCATGCAGGCGGTCATCTATGACGGCAATACCAAAGATGCCCGGCTGATGGGCGTCGAGTACATCATCAGTGAACGCCTGTTTAATACCCTGCCGCCGGAGGAGAAAAAGCTCTGGCACAGCCACCAGTATGAAGTGAAATCGGGCAGCCTTGTGGCCCCCGGCCTGCCTGCGGTGGCTGACAAGGCGCTGATGAGCAAAATCGTCAACACCTACGGCAAAACCTGGCACACCTGGCATACGGATCGCGACAAAACCCTGCCGCTCGGCATCCCGGCTCTGATGATGGGCTTTACAGGGGAAGGACAACTCGACCCGGCGCTGCTGGCGGATCGCGACCGGCGTCTGGGGATCGACACCCAGGAGATTAAACGCCAGCGCGCCGATATCGTGGCTCGCCCGGTGGCAAGCGGTGCTAACGCCTGGGAGCACGGCGAGGTCATTCAGCTTAAGCGCGTGCAGGGGAGCGGTGAGCACGGCCATGGCGACACCACGCATTTTGGCACGTCTGAGCAGAGCCAGCAGGCGCCATCACGTTGATGAGGAGGCGATATGAAGATTCATCACCTTAACTGCGGGTGTATGTGTCCGCTGGGCGGCGCATTTTACGACGGTTTCAGCAAGGGGCTGCATGCGCACCTGGTCTGCCACTGCCTGTTGATTGAAACCGATCGCGACGGGCTGGTGCTGGTGGATACCGGCTTCGGACTGGGCGACGTGCGGGAGCCATCCCGGCTGCCGGGCTTTTTCCGGGTGCTGAATAACATCCAGCGCCGCGAGTCGCTCACGGCACGCGCCCGGGTCGAGGCGCTGGGTTTTAGCGTGGCTGACGTCCGTCACATCATTCTGACGCACCTGGATTTCGATCACGCGGGCGGGCTGACGGATTTCCCCCACGCTCGCATTCACCTCATGCAGCAGGAGATCGACACGGCGCAACAGCGTCACAACTGGCTGCAGCGGGAGCGCTATCGCCCGGGGCAGTGGGGCGGCATCTCCGGCTGGGAGGGCTATCAGGCTCAGGGCGAGCGCTGGTTCGGCTTCGACGCGGTGACGGCGCTACGCGGGCTGCCGCCGGAGATTCTACTGGTGCCGCTGGCCGGGCACACACCGGGCCACGCGGGGATTGCCATCAGCCAGCCCCAGGGGTGGCTACTGCACGGCGGCGACGCCTGGTTTTACCGGGATGAGATGCGCCAGCCGCAGCGCCACTGTACCCCCGGACTGCGCTTTTATCAGTGGATGATGGCGATGGACAATGAGGCCCGGCGGCGGAACCAGCAGCGGCTGCGCGAGCTCTCCTGCGCCCACGATCATGACATTACTTTTTTCTGTAGCCATGATGCACGGGAACTTGAGAGCCTGGCGGCGCAGCCAAAACCGGCCTGAATACCGGAACTTAGGCGTGGCCTGCTTTGCGAAGAAGACGCTTAAAAATTATACTGGATATTTGAACAGGTGTTTGTATACTATTAGAGCAAATTACCCGAGTAATTTATGAGTGAGGGGTGAAACCTATGGTAATTCCTGTTGAAAATTTCCAGTCCCATGATCAGCTTGCCACCATCAGCAGCCGTGAAATCGCCAGGCTGACCGGCATTACCCATGCCGAGGTGAAGCGCATGGTGACGAGTCTGGAAACAGCGCAGCGTCTTTCGCAGCCGGTAACGGCCAGTCTGTACGAGCGCGAAGGTGAAACGCGGCAGGAGTTTTTGCTGAACAAACGAGACTCCCTGCTGACCGTTTCGCGCATCTCCCCGGGCTTTACGGCGGCCATGCTGGATCGCTGGCAGGAGCGTGAACGAAACGCCAATATCCCGGACTTCACTAATCCGGCGGCGGCGGCACGCGCCTGGGCCGAGCAGTATGAAAAATGCCATCGTGCCGAGGAGCAGCTTGTCCTTTGGGCGCCAAAGGCGGCGTTTTTTGACCAGTTCGTCAGGGTCAAGGAGTCAATGGGTTTTCGTCAGCTCTGTAAAATGCTCAAGGCTAAAGAGCCGCAGTTCCGCGAGTTCCTGCTGGAGCGCAATATCATGCAGCGCGTCGGCGGCAATCTGGTTCCGCCGCAGCACCATATCGACGCGGGCTATTTTACGCTGCACAGCGGCGTGGGCGAAAACCAGCACACCTGGTCTCAGGCGCGCTTTACCGCCCGCGGCGTGAAGTGGGTGGCCGATCTCTGGTCCAGACACCTCTCCACGCTGGCCATTGAGCTGCCCCGCGAGGAGCGCAGCGAAGGGAAAATGTCGCAGCAGAGCTGGCTGTAATCTCTGAAGTGAACCGGTCAGATCGCCTCTGGGGTCTGACTGGCTTCGCGTAACGCCCCTGGCGACTGGCCGACAATACGCTTAAACGCCCGGCTGAAGGCGGCCAACGAGCCGTACCCCAGACGCAAGGCCACGGTCTCAATCGCCTGGTTCTCCTGGCCGATATACTGGATAGCCAGCCGCATCCGCAGCTCGGTCAGGTATTTCGCCGGGGTGGTGCCTGTCGCCGAAAGAAAACGTTCGGCAAATACCGACCGGGAGGTGCCTGCCTCCTTGGCCAGCGTCGCCACGCTCCAGTTGACCCCCGGTTGCTGGTGCATGGCGTAGATCGCCCGGCTGAGGCGCGGATCGCGCAGCACCTGGATCCAGCCGGTGGCTTTCCCGCATCCGGCTTCGACCCAGCCGCGGACAATCAGCGCCGCCACGACGTCTGCCAGACGGGCGAGGATCCCGGCAAACCCCACCTGACGGGCCATCGACTCGCGCTCCATCGCCTCAAGCAGGGGATGGATCTCCGGCCAGGTGGTCATGAGGCGACTCACCATCATCACCTCCGGCATCGCTTTGATCAGCGGCTGCATCCCCCCGAGATCGAAATCCATACATCCGCTGAATATCACCACGTTGTCACTGTCCGGGCACGGCTCGCAATGAATATCGCATACGCTGTTGCAGATGGGCTCGCTGGGAAATGCCGAGACTGGCGTTACCGCCGCATCATCCCCTGAGAGCAGGGCGTGTGCATCGCCGTTGGGAATAAACACCGCATCGCCGCTGTTCAGCGCGAAACGCGCCCCGCTGTGCATCCGCAATACCGCCGGACCGCGGCTGATAAAGTGAAACTGGGCTTTTCCCGGAGCCGCGCCGAAGGCCACACCGAAGGGCGTGCTGGCCTCTATCCGACGGTATTTCACTCCTGACAGACGCATTCCGCGCAGCAGTTCACTGATCAGATCAGGCGACTTAATCGTCATTTCTCTCTTCCCGGACGAATAATCAATAAGTGGAGATTATATGTCATAGATCGTCCGTGGTGAACTCCCTATGCTTTGCGACATACATCACATTTTTATAACCGGAGAGTAACAGATGCATTCATCCATCGTCGCAAACAAGGCCAGCGCACCGGCCAGACCCGCCTGGCGCGCGGTCTGGTCGCTGGGGCTGGGCGTCTTTGGCCTGATCATCGCCGAGTTCCTGCCTGCCAGCCTGCTGACGCCGATGGCGGCCAGCCTCGGCGTCAGCGAGGGCGTAGCCGGGCAATCGGTGACCGCTACCGCGCTGGTGGCGCTGGTCACCGGCCTGCTGATCACCTCTGCCACCAAAAGCATCGACCGCCGCTGGGTGCTGATGTTCTTCTCAGTGCTGCAAATCATCTCCAGCCTGATGGTCGCCTTCGCGCCGTCCCTGCATGTCCTGCTGATGGGGCGCTTGCTGCTGGGCGTGGCCATTGGCGGCTTCTGGGCGATGTCTACCGCTACCGCGATGCGGCTGGTTCCCGCCAGCGATGTGCCGAAGGCGCTGGCGATCATCTTCTCAGGCGTCTCGATTGCCACCGTGGTGGCCGCGCCGCTGGGGAGCTATCTCGGCAGCCTGATCGGCTGGCGCAACGTCTTTATCCTCTGCGTGGTGCCCAGCGCGCTGGCGCTGCTGTGGCAGCTGTGGGTACTGCCGTCCATGCGCCCGGAGAACAGCGGCAACCTGAGCACCCTGCTGCGGGTGCTGCGTCGTCCGGGAATGATTGGCGGCCTGCTGGCCACCATTCTTATCTTCAGCGGTCATTTCGCCTTCTTTACCTATCTGCGTCCGTTCCTTGAGACGGTAGGACAGGCCAGCGTTGAAACCATTTCGCTGATCCTGCTGGGCTTTGGCGTGGCGAACTTCGTCGGGACCTCCATTGCCGGGCATCTGCTGGCGCGCAACCTGCGTCTTACGCTGGCGCTGGTGCCGTTTGCGATGGGGATCCTCGCCTTGCTGATGGTGACCTTTGGTCATCTGGCGCTGGTTGATGGCCTGCTGGTGAGCCTGTGGGGCTTTGCCTTCGGTCTGGTGCCGGTGGGCTGGTCCACCTGGCTGGCGACGACGGTGACGGACGAGGCCGAAAGCGCAGGTGGCCTAATGGTCGCTTCGATCCAGTTGGCGATAAGCGCCGGTGCGGCAGGGGGCGGGGCGGTCTTTGATCTCAACGGCGCCAGCGGGGTATTTACCGCCAGCGGCGTGCTGCTGCTGGCAGCGATGGTGATGGTGTTTGCCGGAGTAAAGGTGAAGCCGGTAGCGGCAGAGTAATGCAACGCTGAACACCGTCCTCTCTCAGAGGAGAGGACGGTGTAAATCATCAGGCCTGTTGCGCGGTTTTTTTCATCGGAATGAGTGAAATAACAAACGCGCCCAGTACCAGGAACCCGGCCACCATAAAGATCCCGGCGTTGAAGTTGCCGGTGAGGTCTTTCATCATCCCCATCAGCAGCGGCCCCAGCGCGGCACCGGTCATCCCGGTGGCATTAATCACCGCGATACCCAGCGCACGGGCGCGGAGTGAAATCGCGCGGTCCGGTGTGGTCCAGAAGATCACCATGGCGGCAAAGGCACCTGACGAGGCCATCACGATCCCCATGAACTGCAGCATTGGATCGCCGCTGGTGGCGGTCAGGATCCAGCCTGCGGCGGCAAACAGGTACGGCAGCAGGGTGTGGACTTTACGCTCGTTGCGCTTGTCGGAACGCTTACTCCACCAGATCATCGCCACAATGGTACAAACTTGTGGGATGGCGCTCAGGATCCCGATGGTGACGTTACTGCTCTCCTGGCTGATGCTGCGCAGGATCAACGGCGTCCAGACGCTGAGGGCGCTCAGGGTGTTGGTCAGGCAGAAGTAGGCGAGGGTGTAGAGCATGATGGTTGGGGTGAAGAGTTCCCGCATCAGGCTGCCTTGCTTCGGTGCCAGCGCGGCCTGCTCTCGCTGTTTGGTGCTCAGGGCGTTGAGGCGATCCGCCTCCAGCATCTCCTTCAGACAGGCCTTGTCGTCGCTGGTCAGCCAGCGGGCTTTATCCGGGCTGTCGTCCAGCCAGAACCACACCACCAGGCCGAGGATCACTGACGGGAAGCCTTCCAGCAGGAACAGCCACTGCCAGCCCTTCAGATTCATCACGCCATCGAGGTTAAGAATATACCCCGAGGCTACGGAACCCAGCGCCATCGTCACCGGCATCGCAATCATAAACAGGGCGTTGGCGCGGGCGCGGTAGTGCGCCGGGAACCAGAAGGTTAAATAGAGCAGCAGGCCCGGCAGGAAGCCCGCTTCGGCGATCCCCACCAGCATGCGCAGCACATACAGGCTGTTAGGGCCGGTGGCGAACATGGTGGCGGTAGAGGCAATTCCCCACACTACCATCAGGATGGCGATCCAGCGACGGGCGCCCACCCTGCTAAGCATCATGTTGCTGGGGATCCCGCAGATAACATACATCACGTAAAACAGGGTCGTGGCCAGACCAAACATGGTGCTGGTGAGGCCCAGATCTTTGCCCATCGTCAACCCGGCAAAGCCGATGTTGATCCGATCCAGATACGAGAAGACGAACAGAATGAATAAAAACGTGATCAGCCTGCGGAATAACTTTTTGATCACCCGCTGCTGGCGCGGATCGAGCGTGACGTCTGCAGGCGCAGGAGGAGCCAGCACGTCAGTGCGTGTCTGTTCCATCGATGGACTGTCGTTCATGAAATGCTCCACATTGCGTTAATCGGTAATAACAACCCAGGACGTGTTATGCCAGGGCATTACCTCAGCCCACCCAACGTCAACACGTGCGCTAACGTATAGGAAAGCGCACATATGGACGTCAATGTTATGTTTAAAAAATGATACGCATTTGTTAATCGCGTAGCGTTTTTGAATCATAATGCGATATCGATCGGCTTTCGTGGCGCGCAGGTAATAAGAGAAGCCCTTGCCGGGTGTGAAGAGGCTATAGCGGGCGGGCAATAGCGGGTATAATTGCGATCATTGCATCACTTCTGGAACGTCATTTAATGAGTCAAACCACTACATCGTCAGACAGCGGGGCCACGTTTCACCGCGAAGAGTTCCCGTTCTACTGGATCGTTAATGTCTATGCGCGCTATACGCAAGTTATGGAAATTACGCTAAAAAAGGCGCAGCTCGATGTTTCCCGCTTTCGGGTGCTGATGATTACCGGACAGTACGGTAAAGCCAGCATCTCGCAAATTTCTGAATATGCGATGGCCAAAATGCCCACCGTCACCAAAATTGTCGGTCGTCTGCGTGATGACGGCCTGGTGACCACCGCCAGCAGCGCACAGGATGCGAGGGTAACCGAGGTGATGCTGACCGATGCCGGACGAGAAAAAGTGGCCGAAGCGCACCGTCTTGTTAGCAAGGTTTTCGAGAAGGGTTTCAAGGGTATGACCGCCGCCCAGATGGAAAAAATGAACCTCTCCCTGGCAAAGGTACTGGATAACCTCAACGAGCTTTGAGGGTGGCGCAGAGAGAATTGCCGTTTTGTGACAGCCTTAAAAATTCCAGATAATGCAATATAAAACAACAGGTTAATTTAGAGCCGCGCCGATCCTCAGCGCGGCTTTTTTTCATTCTCACGCCCGCTTTATTGTTATTTATCATCATCCTACCCCCTCTACTCTTGAGTGTTATAAAAATGTTTCCATGTTATTTTTACGTAAAATTAACGTGAAATATTACTTGAATATTCATCTAAATCTTCCATGATTGACCTGAGTTCACGTGGGTTGAATCGCAGCGAAGACTGCCCCGCCCAAATATGATTCATTTTTTCTGGTTAAGGTGCGAATTATGCAGCCGGTTACTGAGAGCAATGGTTATGTAGAACGATTTACCCTGGGCGAGGGCGACCTCTGCTTCGCGGTTAAAGACACCCTCGACATCGCAGGCTTCCCGACCCGCGCAGGCTGCCCGGCCCTGGCCGCAAACCCGCCAGCCGAACAGCATGCGGGAGTGGTAAAAACGCTGCTCGGGCAGGGCTGCATCCTGACCGGAAAGACCACCCTGCACGAACTGGCGTTTGGCGTTACCGGGATAAACCCCTGGAGCGGCACGCCGGTGAACCCCCATTTTCCTGAGCTGATCCCCGGCGGCTCCTCCAGCGGCTCGGCTGCGGTGGTGGCCTCGGGCGAGGTGGATTTCGCCCTCGGCACCGACACCGGCGGCTCGGTGCGGATGCCCGCCGCCTGCTGCGGGATCCTCGGTTTAAAACCGACGTACGGCACGCTGAGCCGTGCAGGCGTTATGCCCGCTCACAGCTCGCTGGACTGCGTGGGCATCTTCGCCCGCCATACCGACGTCCTGCGCCAGGTGCTGGCCCGTCTTGCTCTTCCGGTGAATGCACCGCTGGCAACACTGCCTGCCGTCGGCTTTATCCTGACAGCTACCCTTGAAATTGACACCCTGCTGTTGAACGCCCTGGCGCAACGGGGCCTCTGTCCGCAGCAGGTTGAACTGCCCCTGTTGGGCGATGCCCATCGCGCCGGGCTGACGGTCATCAGCCATGAAAACTGGCAGGCGTTTAGCCCGTTACTGCGCAACGCAAGCATTTCCGCCGACGTGGCCGCCCGCGTTCGCGCAGGGGAAAGCATTGATGCCGATGCCCTGCACACCGCAGAGGCCATCCGCCAGAGATTTACCGCGCAGGTGGATGCTCAACTGGCGAAAACCCCGCTGCTCGCGCTGGCAACCCTGCCGGAGCTGCCGCCGACTCTGGAAGAGGCAAAGGACCCGCTCAGCGTGGTGAACCTGACCCGGCTGGTGCGCCCATTTAACCTTAGCGGCCACCCGGCGCTGACCCTGCCGATGGGTGAACTTCAGGGGCGTCCGGTGGCGCTCCAGCTGGTTGCCGCCAAAGGGCAGGAGGGCCTGCTAATCCAGGCCGCCGAATGGCTGGCTGAACGACGACGCTGCTAACCATCCCGTTTTGCCGAATACCGTTTTCACAATAACTCAGTGAGTACCACTCATTGCGGCAGCGCTCGTCTTTTTGCGGGCCGCACACTCTTTTCGGGAGGAAGCTATGTCAGCCGTTCATGTTCGTGAGGAACTCGTTCCACTGCTGAAGGATGTTGCGGCCCGCAGCGCCGATTTCGAGCAACAGCGCCATATCTCTGACGACATCATCGCCCGGTTTAAGCAGATTGGCGTCTACCGGGCGCTCGTCCCCAAAGCCTACGGCGGCGATGAGTGCTCCCCGGCGCAGTTCTGCGAGCTTATCGAGCAGATCGCGACCGCCGATGGCTCCGCAGGCTGGGTGGCCAGCTTTGGTATGAGCCCGTTTTACCTCGGCGCGCTGCCGCCGGACACCCTGAAAGCACTTTACCGCGACGGCCCGGACGTGGTTTTTGCTGGCGGTATTTTCCCGCCGCAGAAAGCGGTGCTGGCCGACGGCGGCTATCGCGTCAGTGGCCGTTGGGGGTTTGCCAGCGGCAGCATGGGAGCCTCGGTATTTGGCGTCGGCATCCTGCCGGAAAGCGGCGAACCCCTGCCGCGGATGGCGGTCCTGCCGCGCGACAGCGTGCAGATCGATCCGGTATGGAACACCGTTGGCCTTGCCGGAACCGGCAGCCACGATCTGGTGGTCAACGATGCGTTTGTGCCGCAGGAGTGGACCTTCGTGCGCGGCGGTGCCCTTAACCTCGACGGCGCGCTCTATCGCTATCCGGTGCTCTCTCTTGCTACCCAGGTGCTCTCGGTGGTGGCGCTCGGCGTGGCCCGCGCCGCGCTCAACGAAATTTACACCATTGCCCATCGCCAGCAGTCCGTCACGGGTGCCCCGCGGCTGGCCGACCGCCCGCAGGCGCAGATGCAAATTGCCCGCTGCGAAGCGGATTTGCGCTCCGCCCGGGCCTGGTTCTACGACGCCATCGACGATGTCTGGCAGTGCATTCTCGCCGGGGATGAACCCGCCTGCGAGCAGATCAACGCCCTGCGATTGTCTTCCACCCACGTTACCCGCGTGGCCGCCGAAGTCACCCGCCAGGCGCTGGCGCTGAACGGCATGGGCGGCATCACCATGACAAGCCCCCTGCAACGCTACGTGCGCGACACCCTGGTGATCACCCAGCACGCCTTTATGGGCGACCTCTCTTATCTCAACGCCGGTACGGTCTACTTCGGTGGCCAGCCTCTGCCGGGTTATTTGTAATTTTGACCAAAGGAGCAACAGATGAGCCAGACAACAACCTTACGCGTGCTGTTTTGCATCGGCGTGAACCAGAACTTCTTTGATGCCACCCCGGCAGAAGCCAAACAGGTGTGGGGCGCTTTCGGCGTGATGATGAAAGGTATCGACGAAACCCAGGGCATCCGCGTGATCGGCAACATGGACGACGACCGTCTGATGGTAGGCCCGTCCACCGCCTCGCCGTGGACCACCTACGTGCTGGCCGATGCCGACAATCTCGACAGCGTGGTGGCTGCCTGCAACCTGTTCCGCACCACCCCGGTGGGCGACGGCGAGAGCAAGCTGTGGAAGTACTGCAAGATCGAAGCCCGCGTGGGCCGTGAACTGATTATTCAGTAACGGAGCAGAAGATGAACCCACAGGATGCGCTGCGTTTACAGCAGCTTGAGGATCAGCAGGCTGCCCGGATCTGTATCAGCAACTACATGCATTTGTGCGATCGGCTGGACAGCATGGAGCGGGTACAGGCCATCGGCGCGCTGTTCAGCGCAGACGCCTGCTGGGAAGGGGTGGGTGAGCCTTACGCCACCCGGCTGGGCAAGCATCAGGGGCGCGAGGCGATTATGGCGATGATGGCGAGCTATGTCCGCCAGCCTGCGCACTTCGCCCTGAATGCCCACTTTTTGTGTTCCGAAGCGCTGTATCAGGATGCCGACGGCGAGCTTCATGGCCGCTGGATGATGCTGCAAACCTCCGCGTTCAATGCCGGAGGCGCACACCTGAATGCCGCAGAGATCGAGATTGTTTTCCGTCGCGAGGCGGGTGAGATGACCATACACCATTTCACCACCCGCAACCTGTTCAGCAGGCCGGTGAGCCACTGGCATGCGGCGGATGCGTTACCGGTACCTGACAAAAATTAGAACCTCGACGACGAGCAGGAGAAAGATTATGCAGTGTGACCACATCATCAATGTCAAAAATATCGATACCACGGCGCAGCCCGCACCGGGCCGCGAAGAGATTGCCGCCCTGGTACAACCCGATCGCGTCCACACCTCGCTCTACACCTCTGAGGAACTGTTCCAGCTGGAGCTGGATCGTATTTTCACGAAGACCTGGGTCTGGGTTGCGCACGTTAGCGAAATCCCGGAAACCGGCAGCTTCAAAACCACCGAGATCGGCACCCAGCCAGTGATCGTGGTGCGCGACCGCAAGGGCACCATTCACACCCTGCTGAACCGCTGCCGCCACCGCGCCGCTACCGTTTGCGAACACCGCACCGGCAAAACCAACAGCTTCGTCTGCCCGTATCACGGCTGGGGCTACGCCCTCGATGGGAGCCTGCGCGGCGTGCCGCACCCGGAAAGCTATGCCGACCAGCTGGAGAAAAACGAACTGGGGCTGGTGTCGCTACGCACCGAGCAGTACGCGGGCATGGTCTTCGCCACCTTTAATGAGCAGATCGAACCGCTGGAGGATTTCCTCGGTGCGGCGAAGAAATGGATGGATCTGTTTATGAAGCAGGGGGCGGGCTACCCGATCAAAACCGGGCCTGCGCACCGCTTCCGCTTCCCCGGCAACTGGAAAATCCAGCTCGAGAACACCACGGACGGCTACCACTTCCCGGTGGTGCATCGCTCCTTCCTGAGTTCGGTAGATAAGCAGACTGAAGAGATGCTGAACTTCGTCGACGGCAGCGGCTACGTCGAAGATCTCGGCAACGGCCACAGCGTGATGGTGATGATCCCCGAGCTGGTGGATCTGGAGGCCAACCTCGACGCGCCGATCCCGGAACGCTTTATCGGGCTGGCTGACGAGCTGCGCAAAGAGCACGACGAAGCGCAAGTGCGTCGCATCGTGCGGGCGGTGGGCGGCTCCGGTTTCAACCTCAACCTGTTCCCGAACATTGCCTGCTCCATGGCCTTCTTCCGGGTGTTGCAGCCGGTGTCGGTGATGGAAACCGAAATTCACCACGCGGTGATCACCATGGACGGCGGGCCAGAGATTGCCAACCAGGCGCGTCTGCGTCTGCACGAACACTTCCAGGGGCCGATGGGCTTTGGCACCCCGGATGACTCCGAAGCCTGGGAGCGCGTTCAGCGCGGGGCCACCGCAGGGGATGACCTGTGGATCATGCTCAACCGCGGCCTGGCCGGGGAATACCGCACCGATGACGGTCTGCGCAGCGACGTCAGCGCCGAAACCGGCATGCGTGCGGCCTACCAGCAGTGGAAAAAATTGATGACGGAGAGCGAAAAATGATGACCCCCGATTCTGTCCTGTTTGCGGCCATGTCCGTAATCAACCTCGAAGGCGATCTGCTTGACCAGGGCGAGTTTAATGCCTGGCTGGATCTGTGGCAGCACGACGGCCTGTACGTGGTGCCCATCGACCCGAATGAGCAGGATTTCAAAAACACCCTCAACTACGCCTGCGACGATCACCACATGCGCGAGCGCCGGGTGAAGCGTCTGTACAGCGGGGAGTCGATCTCCACCACGCCGCGCGCCAGAACGCTGCGCACCCTGTCACGCTTCCGTCTGCTGGAATCCCGCGAGGATCTGATTGTGGTGCGGGGGGCGCAATCCCTGTGGGAGCACCGCAAAGGGCACAGCCGCCACTACGCCGCGGATATCACCTGGCACCTGTTGCCCAAAGACGGCAGGTTGCTGATTGCCCAGAAAGTGATCCGGCTGGTCAACAGCGACGATGTGCTGCACAGCATCGGTTACATCCTCTGAGGAGCCATTCATGACGCAAACCGTATTAGTGACCGGCGCAGCCGCCGGTCTGGGCAATGTCATTGCCACCAGCCTGTTGAAGCAGGGCTACCAGGTGGTGCTGACCGATGTCGATGCCACCCGAGCCCGCGAAGCCGCGGCGCGTCTTGATGACGGTCAGGACAGGGTGCTGGCGCTGGGGCTGGATATCTGCCAGCCCCAGGATTTCGCGGACGCACTGGACGCGACCATTACCCGCTTCGGCTGCCTGGACGTGCTGGTAAACAACGCCGCACTGACCCTCGCTACCCCGGTAATGGAGATCGCCGTGGAGGAGTTCGACCGGGTGATTGCCACCAACCTGCGCGGCACCTTTGTCGGCTGCCAGACCATGGGGCGTTACTTCGCCACACGCGGCTACGGCCGCATCATCAACCTGGCGTCACTGGCGGGGCAGAACGGCGGCACGGCCTCCGGTGCCCACTATGCGGCCTCGAAGGGCGGCATCCTGACCCTGACCAAAATCTTTGCCCGCGAGCTGAGCAAATCCGGCGTGACGGTCAATGCCATTGCGCCGGGACCGCTGGATCTGCCGATGGTTCACGCCCTGGTGCCGGAAGAAAAGATGGCCGGGCTGTTGCAGACGATCCCGGTGGGCACGTTAGGTGAAGCAGAGTTTGTCGCCCAGGCCGTGGCCTTGCTGGCGTCACCGCAGGCGTCGTTTGTCACCGGGGCGACCTGGGACATCAACGGCGGTCTGTTTATGCGTTAAGGAGTCAACATGCTGACATTACAGGTTATCAGGCGGGAGTTGCAGGGCGAGGTGGTCCTGCTGACGCTGGCGCATGCCGATGGTATCGACCTCCCGGCCTTCCGCGCGGGGGCGCATATCGACCTGCATCTGGCAGAAGACCTGGTGCGTCCGTATTCCCTGTGCGGCGACCCGCAGAATCGCCAGCACTACCAGCTCGGCATTCTGAAAGAGAGCCAGTCCCAGGGCGGCTCGCGGGCAGTCCATGCCCTGCGCGAAGGGGATCGGATTCAGGTCAGCGACCCGCGCAACCTGTTTGCGCTGGACGACACCGCCAGCCACAGCCTGCTGATTGGCGGCGGGATTGGCATCACCCCGATGCTGGCAATGGCAGCGGAACTGCATGCCGCCGGGCGTTCGTTCAGCCTGCACTACTGCGCCCGGTCCCGTGCCCAGGCCGCCTTTATTTCGCAGCTGGAGCAGGCGGCCTGGGCCGACCGCGTGCATCTTCACTTTAGTGATACCCAACGGCTGAACCTGGCGGCGGTGCTGAGGGACGTGCCGGCCAACACCCACGTCTACACCTGCGGCCCGACGCGCCTGATGGATGCCGTCACCGACGTGGCATTGGGGCAGGGTTACCGCCCGGAGCAGGTGCACCAGGAGTGCTTCAGCGCCGAAGTGGACACCGGCGGCGCGGCCTTCGAGGTTTTCGCTGCAACCAGCGGGATCACCGTGCAGGTGTTGCAGAACCAGAGCATCGTCGAGGCACTGGCGCTTGCCGGGCTGAAGGTGTGCGTCTCCTGCAAACAGGGGATCTGCGGCAGCTGCCTGACCGACGTGCTGGAAGGCGAGCCGGATCATCGCGACCACTATCTGACCGATGAAGAGAAAGCCGACGGCGACCAGATTTTGTTGTGTTGTTCCCGGGCGAAAAGTGCCGGTTTAGTCATCGATTTGTGAGGAAGAACTTATGACACTGCAAACCGAATTTCGGAATGCCATGGCGCAACTGGGGAGTGCGGTCTCTGTGATCACCACCGACGGCCCCGCGGGTAAATTTGGCTTTACCGCCTCTGCCGTGTGCAGCGTCACGGACGCGCCGCCGACCCTGCTGGTCTGCATGAACCGCAACTCCTTTGCCAATGCACACTTCAAACAGAACGGGGCGCTGTGCGTCAACGTCCTCTCCAGCGACCATCAGGATCTCTCCGGGGTGTTCGCTAACGCCAGCCTGCGCTCCGAGCAGCGCTTTGAGTACGACTCCTGGCAGGTGATGGCCAGCGGCGCACCGGTGCTCAGCTCGGCTGTCGCCAGCTTCGACTGCATGATCGACACCTGTCATGAGGTGGGCAGCCACACCGTTTTCTACTGCCAGGTGCAGGCGATCCGCATCAGCGAAGCCCCGCGCGGGCTGGTCTATTTCAACCGTCGCTACCATGCCGTCGGGCATGACGTGGAAGCGTAAAACCAGACAATAAGGGGAACGCTGATGAGCAATGTCGTGACTGAAACAACCGCCGCGCCGGTGGCTGCCTCGCAGGATGCAAAGCAACTGCGCAAGCTGGTCATCGCCTCGGTGCTGGGGAATGCCCTGGAATGGTATGACTTTTTTCTGTACGGCACCGCGGCGGCGCTGGTCTTCGGCCCGCTGTTCTTCCCGGTGGGCGGCGACCCGATGCAGGGCACGTTGCTGGCGTTTTCCGGTTTTGCGGTGGGCTTCCTCGCCCGTCCGCTGGGCGGCATCGTCTTCGGGCATATCGGGGATCGCTATAGCCGCAAGATGACGCTGATCATGACCCTGACCCTGATGGGGGCCACCACCTTTATCATCGGCCTGCTGCCGGTCTATGCCCAGATTGGGATCTGGGCACCAGTCTCGCTGATCACCCTGCGCTTTTTACAGGGCGTGGCGTCCGGCGGGGAGTGGGGCGGTGGGGTGCTCATGTTGAGCGAGAACGCCCCGTCGTCGCGTCGCGGCTACTTTACCGCCTGGAGCCAGATGGGCGTGTCCGGTGGGTTTGTCCTCTCGGCCTTCGCCTTCTACCTGGTGCAGAAGCTGCCGGAAGAGGATCTGATGAGCTGGGGCTGGCGCGTACCTTTCCTGCTCAGCATCCTGATCTTCCTGGTCGGGGTCTACATCCGCAAAAACATCCGCGAGAGCAAGGCCTTCAGCCAGGCGAAGCCGGAAACAAAGCATGAGAAGATCCCGCTGATGGTGCTGATCCGCGAGCATCCGAAGGCACTGTTGCAAGCCATCGCCCTGCGTCTGCCGGAGAATGGCGCGTCCTATATCTTCTTCACCTTCTCGGTGGTCTACGCGAAACACATCGGCATTGGCACCGGGGAGATCATCAGCGCCGTGACCCTGGCGATGCTGGTGGAGTTCTTCTCGATCCTGTTCTGGGGTGCGCTCTCGGATCGCATCGGCCTGAAGCCGGTCTACTACATCGGCGTGATTGGCCTGCTGGTGATGGCGTTCCCGTTCTTCTGGCTGCTCTCCACCGGTGACTACGGCTGGATCATGCTGGCGATGTTCCTCGGCCTGCCGTTCTGCCATGGGGCAATGATCGGCACCCAGCCCTGCATCATGAGCGACCTGTTCCCGGTGCGCGTGCGCTATTCCGGCCTGGCGCTGGGGCATGAAGTTGGCTCGATCTTCTCCGGTGGCCTGGGGCCAATGCTGGCGGTGGCACTGCTGATGCACTTCGACGCCTCGTGGCCGGTCTCGCTTCTGTTGATGGGTTATGCGCTGCTGGCAGGGATTGCGTTACGCAGTCTGCCCGCCACGACTAAAAATAACGAGGTAAGCAAATGATTGATAAACGGATTGCCGCCACCGATGGCGCGGTGGCCGACATCTTCGACGGTGCCGTGGTGATGGTGGGCGGTTTTGGCGCAGCGGGACAGCCTGCCGAACTGCTGGATGCCCTGATCCGCCGCAAGCCGCGGGAGCTGACGCTTATCAGCAACAACGCCGGGAACGGTGACTATGGCCTTGCGGCACTGCTGAAGGCCGGTTGCGTGAAAAAAGTGATCTGCTCTTTCCCGCGCCAGACCGACTCCTGGGTCTTTGACGATCTGTACCGTCGCGGTGAAGTGGCGCTGGAGCTGGTGCCGCAGGGCAACCTCGCGGCGCGCATTCAGGCGGGCGGCAGCGGCCTGGGGGCGATCTTCACCCCCACCGGGTATGGCACTGAACTGGCGGCAGGCAAGGAGACCCGCCATATCGACGGCAAAGATTATGTTCTTGAGTACCCGCTGAAAGCCGATTTCGCCCTGATCAAAGCCCTGAAAGCCGATCGTTGGGGCAACCTGGTGTATGACAAAACCGGGCGCAACTTCGGGCCGATTATGGCCGCGGCGGCCAGCTGCACTATTGCCCAGGTGAGCGAGATTGTCGCCCTCGGCGAACTCGACCCGGAAGCGGTGGTGACGCCGGGCATTTTTGTTCAGCGCGTGGTGTCGGTGGCGACGGCACGCCTGCCGCAGACGGCATAAGGAGATCCCGTGAATAAACTGACCCATCAACAGCTGGCGGAACGCATTGCCCGCGACATCCCGGAAGGGGCGTATGTGAATCTCGGCATTGGCCTGCCAACCCGCATTGCCAACTATCTGCCCGCCGATCGCGAGATCTTCCTCCACAGCGAAAATGGCATTCTCGGCATGGGGCCTGCGCCGGAGCCGGGCTGCGAAGATCCTGAGCTGATTAATGCCGGAAAACAGCCGGTAACGCTCCTGCAGGGCGGCTGCTATTTCCACCACGGCGACTCCTTCACCATGATGCGCGGCGGTCATCTGGATATCTGTGTGCTGGGCGCTTATCAGGTCTCCCGGCGCGGCGACCTCGCGAACTGGAGCACTGGCGAGCCGTCCTCCATTCCTGCGGTTGGCGGGGCGATGGATCTGGCGATTGGCGCGAAGCGCGTGTATGTGATGACCGAACATCTGACCCGCCAGGGCGAGTGCAAAATCGTCAACACCTGTACCTACCCGCTGACCGGCATGGCCTGTATCGACCGCATCTATACCGATATGGCGGTGATGGATATCACCCCGGAGGGCATCGTGGTGCGCGAACTCTTTGGCGATGTGACCGAAGACTATCTCCGGTCCATCACCCCGGTGGCGCTGACGTTTGCCCTGAACGCCCAAACTGAGGAGGCGTGAATGGATCTGGACTATCGCCTCGATGGGCCGCAGGAGGCACCGGTGCTGGTGCTCTCGAATTCGCTGGGCACGACCTGGCAGATGTGGCAGCCGCAGATGGCCGCGTTGACGGAACATTTTCGCGTGCTGCGCTACAACACTCGCGGGCACGGATGCTCTCCGTTACCGGAAAGCGGTATCAGCCTGGCAACGCTGGGGCAGGACGTGATTGCCCTGTTGGATCACCTGGATATTGAGCGCGCCTTTTTCTGCGGCATCTCTCTCGGTGGGATGACCGGAATGTGGCTCAACCGCCACGCGGCGTCGCGTTTCTCGCGCATCGTGGTGGCGAATACCGCAGCGAAGATCGGCGAGGCCAAAGGCTGGTTGCAGCGTGCGGCCACGGTGCGTCAGCAGGGCATGGCTCCGGTCGCCAGCACGGCGGCGGATCGCTGGTTTACCCCGGCATACCGCGAGCAGCACCCCGGCACAGTCCAGCGGCTGATCGACGATCTCGCCCACACCCCGGCCGAAGGCTATGCCGCCTGCTGCGAAGCGCTGGCCGCGGCGGATCTGCGTCCTGACGTGGCGGCCATGCTGCGCCCGATGCTGGTGATTGCCGGCGAGGACGATCCGGTCACCACCGTGCAGGACGCCATGTGGCTCGCCGCCCAGGCGAAGCAAACCGAATGGGTCGCTTTACCCGCCTCGCACCTGTCGAACGTGGCCTGCCCGGACGCTTTTAACCATCACGTCGTGACTTTTTTAACCGCAGGAGCTGTACATGACCATCACCATTGAATCCCTGGCCTGCTGGCTGGTGGATATCCCCACCATTCGCCCGCACCGGCTGTCGATGGCGACCATGGGTTGCCAGACGCTGACCATCGTCCGCATGCAGTGCGCCAATGGGATCACCGGCTGGGGAGAAGCGACAACGATTGGCGGCCTGAGCTACGGGGCAGAAAGCCCGGAAGCGATCAAATCCGCGATTGAAACCTATCTGGCTCCGCTGCTGTGCGGCCAGTCGTTCCAGGGCGTCGCCGAACTAGCGCAGAAGATGAACGCCAGCGTGAAGGGCAACACCTTCGCCAAATCTGCCCTCGAAACCGCCTTCCTCGATGCCCAGGGCAAAGCGCTGGGGCTGCCGGTCAGCGCGCTACTGGGCGGGGCGCTCACTCAGCGCCTGCCGGTGCTGTGGACCCTGGCGAGCGGCGACACCCAAAAAGACATTGAAGAGGGTAAACGTCTACTGGCGGAAGGGCGCCACGACACCTTCAAGCTGAAAATCGGCGCGCGTGGGCTGGATTTGGACGTTCGTCATGCGCTGGCGATCAAAGCCGCGCTGGGGGATGAGGTCAGCGTGCGGGTGGACGTCAACCAGGCGTGGGATCTCACCACCGCCATCAAAGGGATGACGCAGTTGCAGGCGGGCGGGATCGACCTGGTGGAACAGCCGATCCCGCTGTGGGATCGGCAAGGGTTAATCACCCTCAGCCAGCGTTTTGCGGTGCCGATTCTGGCCGATGAAGCGGTAGCGACCAGCCATGACGGCTATGCCCTGGCGAGCGGCGGTTTTACCGGCGTCTATGCCCTGAAGATTGCCAAAGCGGGCGGCCCGGCTCAGGTCCTGAAGCTGGCGCACGTGGCGCAGGCGGCTGGCGTGGCCTTGTACGGCGGCACCATGCTGGAAGGCACGCTGGGCACCGTAGCCTCGTTGCATGCCTGGTCGACGGTAAAAATGCAGTGGGGCACCGAGATGTTCGGCCCGCTGCTGCTGAAGGATGACATCGTGGTACGTCCCCTGGATTTCAGCCAGGGAGAGGTGACGTTACCGCAGGGGCCTGGATTAGGCATCGACATAGACGAAGACAAGCTGCGTCATTACGCACGCCAATAAAAGGAAAACGCGATGCTCTTTAAAGTGGAAATGACGGTCAACATTCCGTCATCGCTGCCGTCGGCAGAAGTGGAAGCGATCAAAGCGAAAGAGAAAGCCTACTCCCAGCGTTTACAGCGCGAAGGTAAATGGCCGCACATCTGGCGTGTGGTCGGGCAGTACGCCAACGTCAGCATCTTTGACGTGGCAGACAACCAGGAGCTGCACGACATCCTGTCCGCGCTGCCGCTCTACCCGTGGATGGCAATCAGCGTGCAGCCCCTGTGCGCGCACCCGTCATCCATTCACAACGAATAATCGTGATCGACATAACTACAACAAACTGAACCCTACAAAGAGGAACATGCAATGTCTGTGAATCCTGTGCATCAAACCGAACTGGAATCCTTACTGGCGATCAGCAGCGGCTTAAATTCCACTGGCGGCAACGATCGTCTGAAAAACATCATGCACCAGTTGCTGAGCGACCTGTGCAAGACCATCAGGCAGTTCGACGTGACCGATGAAGAGTTCTGGGTGGCGGTGAACTACCTTAACGAGCTGGGCGGACGCCAGGAAGCGGCGCTGCTGGCGGCCGGTCTGGGCCTGGAGCACTATCTGGATATGCGTGCCGACGAGAAAGAGGCCGCATCCGGCCACGACGTGGGCACCCCGCGCACCATCGAAGGGCCGCTGTATGTGGCGAATGCCCCCCTGAGCGAGGGTTTTGCCCGCATGGACGACGGCAAAGAGCAGGCCGAAACCATGTGGCTGCAGGGGCAGGTGACCGATCTGCACGGTAAGCCGGTGGCCGGGGCGATTGTTGATATCTGGCACGCCAACACCCTTGGCGGCTACTCGTTCTTCGATCAGTCCCAGAGCGAATACAACCTGCGCCGCCGCGTCCGTACCGGCGACGATGGTCGCTACGCCGTGCGCAGCATCGTACCCTGCGGTTATGGCTGCCCGCCGGATGGTCCAACCCAGAAACTGCTGACCGCCATGGGTCGCCACGGCAATCGCCCGGCACACGTACACTTCTTTGTGTCTGCGCAGGGGTATAAACACCTGACCACGCAGATCAACCTGAACGGCGATGAATATCTGTGGGATGACTTTGCGTTCGCGACGAGGGCGGAGCTGATTGCGGACCCGGTGAAGGTGACAGATCCGGCTGTGGCGCAGTCGCGCGATCTGAGTGGGGAGCATACGGAGGTGAACTTTAATTTTACGCTGGTGGAAGCGACAGACGGTGGGGAAGAGGAGAGAGGGAAGCGGGCGCGTGTGAAGGAGTGATTGCTGAGGATTGAAAGGGCCGGGGCCGCATAGCGGCCCCGGTTTTGTTATTTTGGGACGGACATTGCGCGCGCAAAAACTGAGTGCATGAAAGCGTCTTACCGGGAGCGCCCGCTGTGTCCTCACATCGACGCCGCGGCAAACATCCCCGGCGTCGTACCAAAATGGGCGCGAAACTGTTTGATCAAATGGCTCTGGTCGAAGAAGCCGATATCGCTGGCGACCTGCGCGGCACCTATCCCTCTCGCCAGCAGCCCTTTAGCGCGCATCAGACGGATTTGCGTCAGATATTGATGCACCGACAGGCCGGTCATCTTCTGGAAGGTGCGCATAAAATAGAATTCACTTAGCCCCGCCACCTGGGCAATCTCCTTAACCGTCAGGGGCTGCGCGTAGGCTGAGTGCAAAAACGCGATCGCTTTGCGAATATCAGCCCGCAAAACGCTCAGGCGCGACCCTTTGACGGTGCGCTCCCCGTAATGCCCTACCAGTACATTGAGGATCTGATACATCACGCACTCTTTTTCCAGCGGGTCATGACTCTGTTTCATCACGCTGGCAGCGTGGAGCATACGGCGGGCCATCAGCGGATCGTGGCGGATCCCTTGCAGGCCAAAATTCACGTCGCCCTTGCCGCTGAGCACCGTTTGCGCCACCTCGTTAATCAGCTTTTCACCCGGATAGAACGCGCAGTAATCCCAGCCTTCGTCACGCTGCACCGCCTCGCCGGTATGCACCTCGCCCGGGGCGATAATCATCACCGAACCCGCCGCGGCAATGCCGTTTTGTCGGCATACCCGGGTGCGCTGCGCACCGCGGGCAAAGGCAGCGATCACAAACTCATCATGAAAATGGGGTGGGTAGCTGTGCTCATAGCAGGTGGCTTGCAGGATCTCCATGCCGCCGTGCAGCTGACTGTCGCGCCACAGGCTGATCTCATCGCGTTTTTGTTGCCCCACGTTCGCGCCTCCCCCAACCTGAGTAAATTTCACTGCTGAGCAGGATTTTACTATAGCGATTGTTGATGATTCTTAAGATAGTTATTGAACTAAGTAATATAAGGGAAGAGATAATGTTAACGAAGTTAAATACCGGGCATCCCGCGTCTGCCACGGGGGAGTTTCGGGCCGGTATTGCCGCCTGTATTCCGACCATTGCCGGTTACTGGAGCATAGGCTTTGCCGCCGGGGCGATTGGCACGCTATCCGGCTTTACGACGGGACAAATTGCCCTGCTGGCGAGCGCGCTCTATGCAGGCTCGGCGCAGTTTCTGTTTTACTCCCTGTGGGCGGCGGGGGCCGAAATGGCGTCCGTGGTGCTGAGCGTGCTGCTGGTGAACCTGCGTTATCTGCTGATGAGTTCATCGATGAGCGTCTTTTTTCGCGACTACACGACCCTGCAAAAAGTGGTGAGTGGGCTGCTGCTGACGGATGAAACCTTTGGCGTGGCGGTGCAGCGCGCCAGTCCGCAGGGCAAAATCAGCTATAGCTGGATGCTGGGTCTGAACATTACCGCCTGGCTGAACTGGATCATCGCCTGTGTCACCGGAGCCTGGCTGGCCACCACACTGCCGGCATCGCTGATGGAGGGGCTGGGCTTCAGCCTGGTGTCGATGTTTATTGGCCTGATCCTGATGATGTGGTTCGCCAGCCGCAGGAAGGTACTGGAAAGCATCAATATCGCTGTTGCGGTGGTCATTACGCTGTTAACTGCCGGGAGTGGTTCCCTCAGCCTGGTAGTGATTGTGGCCGCGTCCCTTGCTGCCACGCTGGCAACGCTGCTGTTACGCACCCGGAAAGGAAAATAAGATGGAACGCCATATTCTTCTGACTATTCTTGCCTCTGCGTTGGTCACTGCGCTGATGCGTACCGTACCGGTGTTACTGTTATCGCGCTTTCGTCTGCCGGAGGTGATGCTGCAATGGCTGAGCTTTATTCCCACCGCCATCATGGCCGCGCTGGTGGCTGCCGAACTGCTGAGCAAGCCCGCAATGACGAATTCCGGGGTTAGCATCTCGCTGCTGGCTGCGGCCTTTGCCACGCTGGTGGGCATTCTTACCCGCGGGTTATTCGCTACGGTGATTGCAGGTGTGGTGGCGTTCTGCGCGGCGGGGTATTTCCTGGCGCAATAGTCTATAAAGCGTAAGGTCTGCGCGGCGTCTTATCGGAGGGCCTGCGGGGCGTCGCGCGTCTTTGGCCTACATATTGGGCTGGCTGATGGTACAGTGAATACAGGCCGTCATTAACCAGGAGAAATGCACATGAACGAACATCCGCTTTGCCAGATCATCAAGTCGTGTGACAGGGCGATCTCAGCTAAAGATTTTGACTCGCTGATGGAGTATTACGCTGAAGACGCCGCGCTGGTCGTAAAGCCCGGCATGATCGTGAAAGGTAAGAATAATATCCGCAACGCCTTTGTTTCTATCGCTGATTATTTTCAGGATCAGCTTATCGTGAAACAGGGCGATATCCAGGTCATTGAAGGCGGGGGAGATGCGCTGGTGATCATGGAAACCCATCTTTTTTTCCCGGATGAACAGGGCGGCACGACAGAAATCACCCGCCGTGCAACCTATGTTTTCCGCCTGGAAAACGATCGTTGGCTGTGCACCATTGATAACTCTTATGGGACATCTGTCCTGGACGCTGAGTCCGCCTGAAGCACTTTTATTTGCTGACTGGCGTGACCAGTCCGATGCTGACAATCCCTTTGTCCCAGATAATCTGGTGCAGAGAGGTCTGAATGATGCTGGTAATAGGTTTTGGCGTGAGTAGCGCCCAGCAGATGCCGCCAGGTTTACGAACCGAGCGATAGGTCACTCCGGTCTCCCCCGCGACGCGCAGCCGAGCGCCAAACTGCTGTGGCTCGCGGTAGTCGGTGGGATGATACCAGGGGTGTGAATCCGGCAGGCCGGTAATATCGGCAAACGCACAGCCCTCCAGTTCGGTCTCCAGGCAGCGGTATTCGAAGCGTTCGAACTTCAGATCCGGCACGTTATGCCAGTAAAGATGGCAGTGGTAGACAATTTCGGCCAGCGCCGTCTCTTTGCTATCTCCGAGGTAGTACACGCCATAATCGCCGTTCGAAAAGCGGCTACCGTCCGGGTTAACGTGGGTAAAGGCGGCCATTGCATAGTGCGCCCCGCGGATCCCCAGCACCCACTCTTTACGCGGGAGCAGAGCGAGATTACCCACCTCCTGGGACAGGCGCGGATTGGTGAGCTTCTGGATCTCATACAACACATCGAATGCCTCGGGCGTGGCGACGTCTTCGAAGACATAGATGGCAGGATACTTGGTATGCAGCAGCCGGTAGCCCTTGAGGGGAACCACCGCGGTACGGGGGATCTCGGGATGGATCATCCGGCGAGGCCTCCGCGCAGCACGTCCACCCGTTTCGCCACTTCGTGCAGGTTGCCGAACTCACCGCCCTCAATCAGGGATAATGGCGTTGCCCCATTGAAGTAAGCATTGTGGTTTTCCATGGTCATGAATCCGTAGACGTTCTCCGGGTTACTGAACACAATGCGCAGTGCCGAATGCATATTCAGCAGGTAGCTGATTCGGGTCAACTGGTCGTGAGTCAGCGAGGCTGTCTTCGTCTCTTTCTGTCGGTATTTGTAGAGCGCCGCTCTGGAGAGCTGCAGAATGTTCTGCTGCTGCTCTGTCGAGCAGCCCCATTTTTCCAGAATATTCATTGCGGCTCTGATGGCGATCAGATCGCGATCGCCGCGGGCTTCAGAGTCCAGGTTCAGGTGCTTCGTCATGGGATGCTCCCTCAGCGCAGAGTGATTGATATAGTCTTAGCATGAACTAAATATACCAATATGTCTACGTGAAGACATCTTTGCTCCGGGCGACGATCGTGACGTTTTATAAAGGGCGAATCTCCTTTGAACGCAGAGTGATCTGCACCGGCACCGATTTATACGACGGGGTACCGCTCTCTTTATCCAGATAGTTCAGCGGAACCAGCACGTTAGCCTCCGGGTAATAGGCGGCCACCGTACCGGGCGCAATGTTGTACGCCACAACGGTGATGTCGTTGAGGCGCTGCTGACTGTCGGGGAGGGCGGTGGTGATATCCACCCGGTCGCCATGCTCCAGCCCCTGCTGCTGCATATCCTCTTCGTTCATAAACAGCACGTCGCGACGACCGAAAACTCCGCGATAGCGATCGTCGAGGGCGTAGATAGTGGTGTTGTACTGGTCGTGGCTGCGCAGGGTCACCAGACGCAACACATTCACACCTTCCCCCGGGCTGTTCTCGGTTACGCCGTCAAACAGGGAGAACATCGCTTTGCCGGTTGCCGTCGGCCAGACGCGCTCGGTAGGCGGCAGTGGCATACGGAATTCGCCGGGCACCCGGATGCGGGCGTTAAAGTTCTCAAAGCCGGGAAGGGTCTGTTCAATTCGGTCGCGGATGCGGTCGTAATCGGCGACCAGCTCCAGCCAGTCGGTTTTGCTGTTCGTCAGGGTGGCGTGGGCGATCCCGGCGACAATGGCCGGTTCCGAGCGCAGGAAAGGGGAAGCCGGTTTCAGCTTCCCGCTGGAGGCATGCACCATCGACATGGAATCTTCCACGGTGATCGACTGCTGGCCGCTGCGCTGCATATCCAGTTCGGTGCGCCCCAGGCAGGGCAGCAGATACGTCTCTTTACCCACCAGCAGGTGCGTGCGGTTCAGTTTGGTCGCCACATGCACGCTGAGATCCAGCGTTTTCAGCGCCGGGAAAGCCTTGTCGTGATCCGGCATCGCCACGGCAAAATTGCCCCCCAGGCAGAGCAGCGCTTTTGCCTGGCCGTCGATCATCGCCTGCGCGGCCTGCACCGCGTCGTGACCGTGCGCGGCTGGCGGGGTAAAGCCAAACACCGTGCCCAGCCGGTCAAGGAAGGCGGCTGAGGGTTTTTCAGTGATCCCCACCGTGCGGTTGCCCTGCACGTTGGAGTGGCCGCGCAATGGGCAGATGCCCGCGCCGGGCTTACCGAAATTGCCACGCAGCAACAGCAGGTCGGCAATCAGGCGCACGTTGGCGGTACCTTTGTTGTGCTGGGTGATCCCCATGCCGTAGGTAATGATGGTGGCGCTGGAAGCGGCGTAGATCTGCGCCACGTTCTCCAGGTCGGCGCGGCTCAGGCCGGACTCGCGTTCTATGGCCTCCCAGGGGGTGGCGGCGATATCGGCGGCAAACGTGGTAAACCCCTCAGTCTGGGTGGCGATAAAATCATGATCCAGCGCGTCCAGGACCAGAAGATGTTTTGCAATCCCTTTTAACGCGGCGGCGTCGCCCCCGGCTTTGACCTGGTAATAGGTTGAGGCGATGTCGGTCGCGCTGTAGGTCGCCATCTCTTTGACGCTTTGCGGATCGGCAAAACGCTCCAGCGCCGTTTCGCGCAGCGGATTGAAGACGATAATCGGTACCCCCCGGCGGGCAAGTTCGTGCAGCGTGCCCATCATCCGCGGGTGGTTGGTGCCCGGATTATGCCCGATGGAGATCACCAGTTCGGTGTGGTCAAAATCCTCCAGCGAGACGGTGCCTTTCCCTATCCCGATAGAGCGGGGCAGGCCGACGCTGGTGGCCTGATGGCACATGTTGGAGCAGTCCGGGAAATTATTGGTGCCCAGTTCGCGGGCGAACAGCTGATACAGAAACGCCGCTTCGTTCGAGGCGCGCCCGGAGGTGTAAAACTCCACCTGATCCGGCGAAAGATCGCGCAGTACCTCCCCGATACGGGCAAAGGCGTCGTCCCACCCTACCGGGCGAAAGGTGTCGCTTTGGGGATCGTACTTCATGGGATGGGTCAGACGGCCATAGCCTTCCAGCTCAAAATCGCTTTTCGACCACAGGTCACTGACGGTGTGCGCCGCGAAAAAGTCTGGCGTGACGCGCTTCGTGGTCGCTTCCCACGTCACCGCTTTGGCCCCGTTCTCGCAAAACTGGAAGGTGGATTTGTGTTCTTTATCCGGCCAGGCGCAGCCCGGGCAGTCAAAGCCGTCGGGCTGGTTGGTGCGCAACAACGTGGCGGGGGCGTCAAAGGTATCCATCTGCGTGCGCACGGCTATTGCCGTCGCCTTTAAGGCTCCCCAGCCGCCCGCCGGACCAGCGTAATGGCGGATCCCGGGAACATTTCGTCTGTTGTTATTCATTTTTACTCCTGTCGGGTATCTCGTTATGGCGGCGAATATCGGCCAGCAGCAGTGATGCTTCATCTGAGTGTGGCATAAACGCCCCCGGCGTCTCTCCCTGCCACCAGATCCCGCTGGCTGCAGAATAATGATTTCCGGCGAGCTGCCAGCCCCCCTTCAGCACAAAGGCGATGCCTTCCGCGCCGGGTTGCTGAGCGATTGTGGCAATTGTCACCTGAGCGGAGGCCCGGCTGCGCTGGGTCATAACGTTAAAGGCCATGCCTGGCCCGCTGACGCCCTCGGTGGCAAGACGCCACTCTCCCGGAAATGCCCAGGGAACGCCTGGCTCAAGGTGGTGATGTAGATCGTCACCGCGCAGCCACAGCCCGGCATCGCCGAGCAACATGATTACCCGATCGACGCCAGGAAAGAGCGAGAAAGGACCATCCTGGGCAAGCGTGGCAATGCTGGCCCGCCACAGAAAGGGGGCATCCGCAGAGGGAATGCTGACGATCTCCCGGGTTTCACCCGCCCCGTTTTTCCACGGAGTGACCGGCAGGGAAGCGAGCGTGAAGGGCGTAATCATATCCGTTTCACCCTGATATTGGGGGTTAATGATCTATCTTTGCTACAGATAATTTTCAAAACAATTACAAATTATTCACAGTTCAGTTCACAAATCCATCATCAGATTCGTGTGGGCAGATGTCAAAGGTTGTATATACATGATCTGTCATGTGGCATTGCCCTGACGCATGCTGGGTGTCTGGCGGTCATTAATCATCCATTCAGAGAGAAAACTATGTCGTCTTTTTCGTCTTCAGAAGAGCAGTCTAAGAAAAACGGGACGCGGTTATCGGAAACGCGCTCCATTGATTACATACCGGATAATGAACGCCACGGTCATCCCTTCAGTCAGTTTACGCTGTGGTTTGGCGGTAACCTGCAGATTACCGCCATTGTGACCGGGGCGCTGGCGGTGGTGCTGGGCGGCGATGTGGTGTGGTCTATTATTGGCCTGCTGGTGGGACAGGTACTCGGCGCGGTGGTGATGTCTTTCCATGCCCTGCAGGGGCCACGTCTGGGCCTGCCGCAGATGATCATCAGCCGCGCGCAGTTTGGCGTCCTGGGCGCGGTGATCCCGTTGGTGCTGGTATGCGTGATGTACGTAGGCTTCTCAGCCAGCGGCACGGTGCTGGCCGGACAGGCGATGGCGAAACTGCTGTCGGTGTCGAACGTCGCGGGGATGATCCTGTTCAGCGCGATTATAATCGTGATTGCGGTGCTGGGATATCGCGTGATCCACAAGCTCGGCAAGGTGGCGAGCGTGGTAGGGGTGCTGGCGTTTCTCTATCTGTTTATCGCGCTGCTGATGTCCAGCGACCTGGGGCCGATTGCGCAGAATAATCACTTCTCGATGCCGATGTTCTTGCTGGCGGTGTCGCTCTCTTCTTCATGGCAGATCGCCTTTTGCCCCTATGTGTCGGACTACTCACGCTATCTGCCTCGCAACGTCTCGGGCGTGAAAACCTTCTTCTCGGTCTTTAGCGGTACGGTGCTGGGCACCCAGGCGTCGATGACGCTGGGAGTGATCACCGCGGCGATTGCCGGGAGCGCTTTTAAGGGACATGAGGTGAGCTATATCGTCGGGTTGGGTAAAAGTGAAGCAATGGCGATGGTGATCTACTTTGCCATCTGCTTCGGCAAAATCACCTTTACTACCCTGAACGCCTACGGCAGCTTTATGTCTCTGACGACTATCGTGTCCGGTTTTCGCAACCAGACCACGTTGAGCCAGAGAAGCCGGGTGATCTTTGTGGTGCTGATGGTAGCCATCTCCTGCGTGATTGCACTGCTCAGTGAACCCGCATTCCTGAAACACTTCACCTATTTCCTGCTGTTCCTGCTGGCGTTCTTTGTACCCTGGAGTGCCATCAGCCTGACCGACTACTTCATTATTTCCCGTAAAGCCGTAGATATTCCGGCGCTGTTCGATCCCCGCCAACGCTACGGATACTGGAATATGTTTGGTATCAGCGTGTATGCCGTGGGCGTACTGATCCAGTTGCCATTTATCGAGAACCCGCTCTACCACGGTTCGCTGACCTGGATTTTTGCCGACAACGATGTGTCGTGGATCATCGGCTGGTTCTGCACGGCGGCGCTGTACTATGCCTTCAGACGTTTTGATCGCCGGGTGTTGCCGGAACAGACCATCTATCCGGCAACAGGCAGGTAAGGGTGGAGGGCCGACCCGGGGCGTTATGCGGCGTTAAACGCAAAACCTTCGTCGGCCCATCCGGTCAGACCCCCAATCATGATCTTCACCGGGCGGCCCAGTTGTGCCAGCTTCAGCGCCGCGCGATCGGCGCCGTTGCAGTGCGGCCCGGCGCAATAGACCACAAACAGGGTATCGGCTGGCCATTCCGCCATGCTTTGCGCGGTCATATCACGATGTCGCAGATGCAGCGCCCCCGGAATATGACGGCGAGCAAACGCCTCCGGGGTGCCCACCACATGCAGCAATACAAAATCGACATCACCCTCTATGAGCGCGGTATGGACATCATCGCAATCCGTTTCCACACTCAGTCGTTGTAAAAAATGCTTCGCCGCGTTTTCTGCTGACGCAGCAGGGTAATCAGTTACATAGCTCATCATGTCCTCCTGAGTTGAGCCATCACTTTACGATTGCCGCGCTGTTTTGACAGCAGGCAGAAATGCCATATACCATCAGGATCCTGACAAAAATACCCTGAGTGCGGTAATGAACAATCCTCTGGTTGTGGCTCTGGCCTATGACGGCTTATGCACGTTTGAATTCGGCATTGCCGTGGAAATTTTCGGCCTTGCACGCCCTGAAATGGGGGATAACTGGTATCGCTTTGCAGTGGCGGGGGTCGAACCGGGGGCATTGCGCGCCACGGGCGGCATCCGGCTGGTGGTTGACGGCGGGCTGGAGCTGCTGGCGGAAGCCGGGACCATTATCGTCCCCGGCTGGCGGGGCGCGGATGTCCCGGTCCCCGCCGCACTGTGCGAGCAGTTGGTTGCCGCCCATGCGCGTGGGGCGCGGATCCTCTCTATCTGCTCTGGCGTCTTTGTGCTGGCCGCCGCAGGGTTGCTCAACAACCGGCAGGCCACTACCCACTGGCGGTACACTGACGTGCTGCAACAGCGTTATCCTGCCATTCAGGTGACGCCGGATGTGTTGTATATCGATAACGGTGATGTGCTCACCTCGGCCGGAAGCGCGGCGGGGATCGACCTGTGCCTGCACCTGGTGCGACGGGATTATGGTAGCGTGGCGGCCAACCAGGTGGCGCGTCGGCTGGTCGTGTCCCCGCATCGCGATGGGGGTCAGGCCCAGTTTATCCAGCAGGCAGTGCCCGTCGCCTACGAAGGCCATCGGCTTGGCGCGCTGTTTGATTATTTGCTTGAAAACCTTGCCGCCCCGCACAGCGTTGATTCACTGGCGAAGTTTGTCGGGATGAGTCCACGCACTTTTCTGCGCCGTTTTGCAGCGACGACCGGTAAAACCCCTGCCCAGTGGTTGTTGAAGGCCCGCCTGAGTCGCAGCCAGGATCTGCTGGAGAACAGCCAGCTGTCGCTGGAGCGCATTGCGGAGGAAGTAGGATTTGGCAGCGTGGCGACGATGCGTCATCACTTCAGAAATCAGCTATCGACCACGCCTGCGGCGTACCGGAGGGGGTTTTCTCAGCCAGCGCGGAGAGTCATTAAGGCTGAGTAGCCCGCTCGCGCGGCTTTTTTATCTCTGTCAGTTCGTCGCAATCGAATCACGTAAAATAAATTCAGCGGGCAAAATGCTGCTGTCAGGTATGCTTTCCGGAGTCGCCGCGAGCACTCTGGCCACCGCTTCTTTACCCTGGGCGTCTAAATCGAGGCGCACAGTGGTAAGGGAAGGGATGAAAAAGGCGCTTTCGTAACTGTCATCGTAGCCGATAATGGAAACCTGATGGGGTACCTCTATCTGCGCCTTATTGAGCGCACTCAAAGCGCCCAGCGCCATCTGGTCGTTACCTACCAGCAGAGCGCTAAATTCAATCTTATTTTCGATAAGCTGCCGCGCGCCATCGTGGCCGCTTTGGGCATCCCAGGTACCAAAAATAACGGCTGCGGGCGTTTTGCCAAATGTCGCCAGGCTGCTTATCCAGTTTTCCAGACGCAGCTTTGCCGAGACAGAGTGCTGAGGGCCCGGCATCAGCACGATGCTGTTATGCCCCAGTTCGCATAAGCGTTTAACGCTCTCCCGGGTACCGTTTGCCGGATCAAAGATGACATGAAACACACCGCTGTCCGGGGCAACGTCGAGAAACAGACAGGTGACGTCGTTATTATGTTCAGCCAGCTTTCTGGCAGAAGGGGTTTCCAGCGGGACGTTAATCAGGATTTTTTCAATAAACTGGGACTTAAAATCGTTAATCGATTGCTGTATGGCCGTAGGGTCAGCTTCATCAATCATCGAAATCAGGACCTGGTAACCCGCCTCACGGGCGTGCTTTTTCACGGAGGCGGCGATTTGCGACGGCGCATGCAGTGCAAGGGAGGTAGTCACTAACCCCAGCGTCTGGGTGCGTTTGCCGACCAGCTGTTGCGCCAGACGGTTTGGAACGTAGCGCAAATCTTCAATCGCCTGCTCGACACGAAGACGCGTTTTTTCGGCAACATTCACCGATTTATTGAGTACCCGGGAGACGGTCTGGTAGGAGACACCGGCCTGACGCGCCACATCTTCCAGGGTCGCATTTCTGTTCTTGTTCACCCTCAATCCTTTCTTTTCACGTGGCTGAAAAAACGCCTGCCATCGGTGGCGTGAGCGAAATTATATCAAAATGTCATACCTTCACATGGCGAAATTTGGCGATCTTGCTCACCTTTTTCTGCTTTTAAAATTACGTTCTGTGATGTTGATTGCACTTTTCATCAAGGAGAGTTGTTCGCGTCTTTTGTCAGGTATTGTATGTAACACGTTGATGTGAACGTCATACATTTTCACATCATCAGCAATCGGGTGCATATCGTCCCAGGCATTATCCAAAAGAACGCGACTCACTGAGCCCTCAGTGAAGCACCGACCCTGTTCCTTCTTGAGGAAGAAAAATATGGTTACCGGTAAAAGGAACTATGTCCTTTTAAGCATTTTCGATTTTCTCTATCTGTTTGCCTGGTCGTCGACGATGGCTTTTTTTGTCATCTGGACGACTCAGCATTTAGGCATTAGCGCCACCCAAACGGGGTGGTTGTATGCAATAAATGCCTTTATTGCGCTGACCATGCAGCCATTTTTTGGCTTTATATCAGATAAATTTGGCACAAAAAAATCGCTGATTTTTTTAATTCTTGCTTTGCTGCTGCCGGTCGGGCCGTTCTTTATCTATATTTATGCGCCCCTCCTCGTCAGCTCCTTCTGGTTGGGCGCGATTCTGGGCGGCATTTATCTTGGGGTTATTTTTAACTCCGGGTGTGGAGTCATTGACTCGTATATTGACAAAATATCCCGCCGCTACGCTTTCGAATATGGACGTGTGAGAATGTGGGGCTCTTTGGGATGGGCGGCTGCGGCCTATATTGTCGGGCGTAATATTAACGATAATCCCAATCTCTCTTTCTGGCTGGCCAGTATTGCCATTGTCTTAGCGGCTGTCTGCTTTATGCTGACGAAAATCACAGTCACACTGGAAGAAGAGAAGATGACCTCGTCATTGAAAGCGGGGCATGTTTTTGAATTAATGAAAGACAAGCAGTTCTGGATGCTGATTATTTTTACGCTGTTTGTTACCCAAATCTATGATACCTACGACCAACAGTTTGCGCAGTACTTCTCTTTACAGTTCCCGAGCGTTGACGAAGGGAATAAATGGTACGGCACTCTGGCATCCATTCAGGTGTGTGGCGAAACTTTATTCCTTGGGCTGATGCCGTGGTTTGTCAATCGCGTCGGGGCGAAGTGGGCGCTGGTCATAGCCGGGACGATCATGTCGGTGCGTATTCTGGGATCTGCGGTTCCGCTGGGTCCGGTATGGATTGCGGCAGTGAAGATGATGCACGCCATTGAAAAACCCTTAATCCTGATCTCCGTCTTTAAGTTTATTGCCCAGAATTTTGACCATAAATTGTCATCCACAATCTATTTACTGGTGCTGTTTGCAGCATCCATTGCGACGACAGTCTATTCCCCGGTGGTGGGGCATTTATACGACACCATTGGGTTTGCTAATACCTATATCATTCTTGGCGCTGTTTCAGGGCTGTTTACGCTGTTCTCGGTATTTTCGCTCAGGAGCAGAAAAGGAAAAGCCGTTGATCTTTCTCAGGAGAGAGCGTCCTTAGCATAAGGAAGAAAAATATGAGCAAATTATTTACGGACCTCAATTTATTGCACGGTGCCGATTATAATCCGGACCAGTGGCTCAGTCAGCCCGATATTCTTGAGAAGGATATCGCGATGATGAAAGAGACAAAATGCAACGTGATGTCGGTAGGGATATTTAGCTGGTCTAAACTTGAACCCGCAGAAGGTGAATATCAGTTTGGCTGGCTGGATAGCGTTCTGGATACCCTCTACGCCAGTGGGATTTATGTCTTCCTGGCGACACCGAGCGGTGCAAGACCGGCCTGGGTTTCAGAAAAATACCCAGAGGTATTACGGACCAATAAAGATTTGACGAAAAATCTGCATGGGGAGCGACATAATCACTGTGTTTCATCTCCTGAATATTTACGACTGACCGGAAATATTAATAAGCAACTGGCGAAACGTTATGCGCATCACCCGGCAGTGTTGGCCTGGCATATTTCAAACGAGTATGGCGGTGACTGCCACTGTGATATTTGCCAGCAGGCATTCCGCGACTGGCTGAAACAGAAGTATCAGACGTTAGAGAACCTGAACCAGCGCTGGTGGGGTGCATTCTGGAGCCACGAATATTCGAGCTGGAGCCAGATTCATTCGCCGGGGCCACTGGGTGAACAGTCGGTCCATGGACTGAATATCGACTGGCGACGCTTTATGAGTGAGCAGGTTGCGCTGTTTTGCCGTCATGAAATTCAGACGGTGAAAGCCTTCAATCCCACTATGCCTGCCACCACTAATTTTCACGGTGTATTTAATGATTACGATTACTGGCGCCTGGCGCAGGAGGTCGATTTCATCTCATGGGACAGCTATCCGGAGTGGCATAAAACTCAACAACAGGAAAATATCGCCTCTTACACGGCCTTCACGTTTGATCTGATGCGAAGCCTGAAGCCCGGATTGCCGTTTCTGTTGATGGAGTCCACTCCCGGGACCACCAACTGGCAGGCAGTCAGCAAACTCAAAAGACCGGGGATGCATCTGCTGTCGGCAATGCAGGCGATTGCCCACGGTTCTGACTCGGTACAATATTTTCAGTGGCGTAAAAGCCGGGGTTCGGTCGAAAAATTACACGGTGCGGTGGTAGATCACGTCGGCCATCTCAATACCCGCGTCGGGCGAGATATCAAGCAGGTTGGCGCTGCGCTTGAGAAACTGGCACCGGTAGCAGGCGGGGATTATCGGGCTGAGGTGGCGATGGTCTATGACTGGGATAATCGCTGGGCGGTCAACGACGCCGCCGGGCCACGTAACTGTGGTATCCACTTTGAAGAGACGGTGCAGCAGCACTACCAGGCGCTGTGGCAGCAGAGTATCCCGGTGGATATTGTTTGCCAACAGTCCGACCTCAGCGCATACCGGGTAATCGTCGCCCCGATGCTCTATATGGTGAATGAAGCCTTTGCCGAACGCGTTAATCAGTTCGTGGCGGCTGGCGGGGTGTTTATTGCGACCTACTGGACAGGTATCGTTAATACGGATGATCTGTGCTTCACAACTGGTTTCCCGGGGCCTTTACGCGACGTATTGGGTATCTGGTCGGAAGAGATCGACGGTCTGTATGACGGCGAAACGAATCAAATCAGCATGACGTCATCAACCTGGCACAGTCCGGGACGCGAGTATGAATGTCGGGAGCTTTGCGATCTTATTCATGCGGAAACGGCAGAAGTCCTGGGCGTCTACCAACAGGATTTTTACGCGGGCCGGCCAGCAGTAACCCGTAACACCTGGGGAAATGGGCAGGCGTATTACCTTGCAGCAAGAACCGATGGTGATTTTCTGCACGATTTTTACCGGATGGTTGCTGATGAAAATTGCATTACCGCCTCTACATCGATGCCCCTGCCAAAAGGTGTGGTTGCAACGGCAAGGCAGAGCGAAGGACAGGCATATATCTTTGTACAGAACTATGGCAAACAAGCCGTCACGCTTGATTTGGCAGAAGAAAGCCGGACGCTGAAACCCTTACTCAATGGCGATGTGCTGCAGGGGGATCACTATCCGCTGCCTGCATTTGGCGCAGAAGTGTTTTTAGCAGAAAAGGAATAAGGGGCTTTCCTTTTATCAAAAAAATCCACGCATCGGCGTGGATTTTTTTCAGGTAGCTAAACCTTAGACGTTGAACAGGAAGTTCATTACATCGCCATCTTTAACGATGTAATCTTTCCCTTCTGCACGCATCTTGCCTGCTTCTTTCGCGCCTTGTTCACCTTTGTAGGTGATGAAGTCTTCAAACGCGATAGTCTGCGCACGAATAAAGCCTTTCTCGAAGTCGGTGTGGATTTTACCCGCTGCCTGTGGAGCGGTTGCGCCTACAGGGATAGTCCAGGCACGCACTTCTTTCACGCCAGCGGTGAAGTAGGTTTGCAGGTTCAGCAGTTCATAACCGGCGCGGATCACGCGGTTCAGACCTGGCTCTTCCAGGCCCAGCTCTGCCATGAACTCTTCACGGTCGGCATCGTCCAGCTCGGCGATATCAGATTCTACCGCGGCACAGACCGCCACCACCACAGAGCCTTCGGCTGCCGCGATTTCACGCACTTTGTCGAGGTATGGGTTGTTTTCAAAACCGTCTTCGTTGACGTTAGCAATGTACATGGTTGGCTTCAGGGTCAGGAAGCTCAGGTATTTGATCGCCGCTTTGTCTTCTTCCGTCAGGTTTTTCAGCGCGCGCAGCATGCCGGCGTTTTCCAGCTGTGGCAGGCATTTTTCCAGCGCAGCCTGTTCTGCTTTTGCGTCTTTGTCGCCACCTTTGGCTTTCTTCTGCACGCGATGCAGGGCGCGCTCGCACGTGTCGAGGTCAGACAGGGCCAGTTCGGTGTTGATGACTTCGATGTCGTCAGCTGGATCCACTTTGTTGTTCACGTGGATGATGTTGTCGTTTTCAAAGCAACGGACAACGTGGCCGATGGCTTCGGTTTCACGGATGTTGGTCAGGAACTGGTTGCCCAGGCCTTCGCCTTTGGACGCGCCTTTCACCAGGCCTGCAATGTCCACGAACTCCATGGTGGTTGGCAGAATACGCTGCGGCTTAACGATCTCCGCGAGCTGGTCCAGACGCGGATCGGGCATTGGCACGACACCGGTGTTTGGCTCGATGGTGCAGAACGGGAAGTTAGCCGCTTCGATGCCCGCTTTTGTCAGCGCGTTAAACAGGGTGGATTTGCCAACGTTAGGCAGACCAACGATACCGCATTTGAATCCCATTTCTGAATCACCTTAATGTCTTGATATTCAACACGTTAACATTAACGAGTCGAAGAAAAGTAAATAACTACGCCTATTATACACGTAACCCGCAGCGTGCGGGGCAAAAAAGGCGTCACGCCCCGGTTATTGCGCTTTAAAAGCGTGCAAACGGTTGGTGGCTTTGGTTAAGCCATCCTGCAGCCAGATTTCGGTGCAACGCGCCGCTTCGTCTACCGCTTCGTCGATCAGTTCCTGTTCGGAAACCGGAGGCTTACCGAGTACAAAGCCAACAACTTTGTTTTTATCGCCCGGATGACCAATACCGATGCGCAAACGGTGAAAATTAGGGTTATTGCCCAGTTTGCTGATGATGTCTTTTAGACCGTTATGCCCACCGTGACCGCCGCCGAGTTTGAATTTTGCGACACCCGGAGGAAGATCCAGTTCGTCATGCGCAACCAGGATCTCATCCGGGTTGATACGGTAGAAGGTCGCCAGCGCGGCCACGGCTTTGCCGCTTAAATTCATAAACGTGGTCGGCACCAGCAGACGCACATCCGCTCCGGCCAGGTTTACGCGAGAGGTATACCCGAAGAATTTCGCTTCTTCGCGCAGGGGAGCGCGCAACCGTTCGGCCAGCAGATCAACATACCAGGCGCCCGCGTTGTGGCGGGTAGCCGCATATTCCGCGCCGGGGTTGGCCAGGCCGACAATCAGTTTAATCGTCACGTTTTTGTTCCTGAAAGTGCTAAGTCTGGCGCGTAGTGTACTGTCTGCCGCGTCGCTTGACAAAATTCTGCACGCCGTTACGTAGAACCTGAATAGTACCCGGTTTGAACCATTAGAATTTCATGCAACTCAAGGGTTTATTTGTAAAGTTTTGTTGCCCGGATGTGCGTAAATGTGATCCCTCACGCAATCAGGCCCAGGGGTGGTGTCTATACTTTACACACAAGGATTAGGGAGATTATTCCCCTGCAACCCAAAGCTACGGAGGTGACACATGAAACGCAGAAACGCTTCGTTACTCGGTAACGTGCTAATGGGGTTGGGATTGATGGTTATGGTGGTTGGCGTCGGGTATTCCATTTTAAACCAGCTGCCGCAACTTGACCTGCCGCAATACTTTGCGCATGGCGCGGTCCTGAGCATCTTCCTGGGTGCCGTATTGTGGCTGGCGGGTGCCCGCGTCAGCGGTCACGAGCAGGTTTGCGACAAATACTGGTGGGTGCGCCACTACGACAAGCGCTGCCGTCGCGATCAGCATAAGCACAGCTAATGTGCTCACCAATGAACACCGAAACGGCTCCTTCTGGAGTCGTTTTTTTTGCATCACGTATTGACCCTCACGTAACGTAAGGCCCCAGAGTGACGCCACTGGCATAAGAAGGAGCCGTTATGTTAATTCAGGTCGGAGAACTGGCAAAACGTGCCGGGATCACCGTGCGCACCTTGCACCACTATGAGCAAACAGGATTGTTGCTGCCTTCTGCCAGAAGCGCGGCAGGGTACCGGCTCTATAATCTGGCCGATGTTCAGCGCCTGCATATGATTCAGGCGCTTGCAAAGGCAGGGCTGGAACTTGCTGAAATCCGGGATTTTCTGGAAAAAGATTCCCTCACGTTATCGGAACTGCTCGACGCGCAAATCCGTCTGCTGGATAAGCAGGTGCGCAGCATTACCACGCTGCGCGACAGGCTTGTTGATTTGCGCACCGGGCTTGATACCCGTGAGGATCTCGATCTGGAGTCCTGGCTACAGACTCTGGAGTTAATGAACATGTACGATCGCTGGTTTAGTAAAGAAGAGTTACAGCAGTTGCCCTTTGCAATGCACAAAGAGGCATTGGCAGAGATCTGGGCCGCTCTGGTAGTGGAGGTGAAAACCCTGCTGGAGAACAATGTTGAGGTCTCTGATCCCAGGGCGCAGGACCTGGCCACGCGCTGGATGGTGCGCCTTGAGCAGGACACGGCGGGCAAACCGGCGTTTCTGACCCGTCTCAACGAGATGCACGACGTCGAGCCGCAGATGCGCGAGCAAACGGGTATCACGACAGAGATGATGGATTACATAACCCGGGCATTTGCTGAATCAAAACTGGCCATCTGGCAAAACTACCTCTCACCGGAGGAGATGGCGTTTACCCGGGCGCACTATTTTGATCGCATGATGGAGTGGCCACCGCTGGTGGCGAAGCTGCACCGGGCCGAGTCAGAAGCGCTGGATCCCGCCTCTGACGACGCGCAACAGCTGGCCGAAAACTGGCTGGAACTGTTCCAGTCTTATGCGGGAACTAACCCCGTGACGCAGCAGAAATTTCGACAGGCGATGCAGCAGGAGCCGCATCTGATGAAAGGGACCTGGATGACGCCTGCTGTCCTTGCATGGCTCCAGCAGGCGATAAGTATCATGATGCAGCGGCGGATGTCACAAATCCGCTAACGCGGCCTCGCGGTTCGGATAGAACGCCAGACGACCGGCGATGGGTTGCACTCCTGCGCGCGCCATGGTGCGCAGGGGCTGGAACTCGAGATTACTCACCCGCAGTTCACAGCCTTCCGGCAGGCGTTGCACAAAACGCTGGAAGGCGTCCAGCCCGCCCGCATCCAGCACCGGCACCGCATCCCATTTCAGCACCACAATCCGTTTACCCGCAATGCGCGACTCCAGATCGCTGAACAGGCCTTCGGCGGCAGCAAAGAACAGGGGGCCGATCACCCGCAACACCAGCACATCGTCCGGAACCGTGACGTTAACCGCTGCCAGACGGGTCATGCGGGCGATACGGCGCATAAACAGCAGCGAGGCCAGCACAATCCCGACGCTTATCGCGATCACCATGTCAAACAACACGGTCAGCGACATGCAGATCAGCATCACGATGATGTCGTCCTTCGGTGCGCGGCGCAGCAGGTTCACCACTTTGTGCGCCTCACTCATGTTCCACGCCACCATCAGCAGCAGGGCCGCCATGGCCGACAGCGGTAACCATGAGAGCAGGGGAGCCAGCACCAGCAGGGCGAGGATCACCAGTACCGAGTGGATCACCGCCGAGACCGGGGAGGTTGCCCCGGCACGCACGTTCGCCGCCGAGCGGGCAATGGCTGCGGTCGCCGTGATCCCGCCGAAGAACGGCGCGATAATATTCCCCAGCCCCTGACCGACCAGCTCACTGTTGGCTTTGTGTTTGGTGCCGGTCATGCCGTCCAGCACCACCGCGCAGAGCAACGACTCAATCGCCCCCAGCATTGCCATTGAAAAGGCGGCGGGCAGAAGGGCGCGCAGGGAATCCCAGCTTAAGGTGAAGCTGGATCCGGGCAGATTCCAGGGCAGTACCAGCTGCGGCAGAAGCTGCGGGATACCGTTTCCCTGGGAACCATCCGCCAGGACATAGTGGAATTGCGAGCCGATAGTGGCCACGTGGCCGCCCAGCAGGTTCACCACGCCCATTACCGCACAGCCCAGCAGCAGAGCAGGCAGATGGCCGGGCAGGCGAATGCCCAGGCGCGGCCAGAGGATCAGTGTCCCCAGCGTCACCACGCCAATCGCCGCATCGCCGAGGTTTGTCGTCGGCAGCGCCATCGCCAGCGCACCCACTTTTTGCAGGTAGTGCTCTGGCACATGGGCCATCTGCAGGCCGAGGAAATCCTTAATCTGCATCGTGCCGATGGTGATGCCGATCCCGGAGGTAAAGCCCAGGGTCACGGAAAGCGGAATGTACTCAATCAGCCTGCCAAAGCGCGCCAGGCCGAACAGAATCAAAAATACCCCGGACATCAGGGTCGCCACCAACAGCCCGGCGAGGCCGAACTGCTGGGATACCGGATAGAGGATCACCACAAAGGCTGCGGTCGGCCCGGAGACGCTAAAGCGCGACCCTCCGGTCAGGGCAATCACAATCCCGGCGACGGCGGCGGTATACAGGCCGTACTGGGGTGCCACGCCGCTGCCAATCGCCAGCGCCATTGCCAACGGAATGGCAATGATACCGACGGTGATCCCGGCGATAAGGTCACGGGTAAAGCGTGACAGGGTGTATTTCTCTTTCCAGCAGGCGTCGATGAGGGCGCGGAAGGGAAGAACATGAGAGGAAGCGTTTTTCACAATCATTATCCAGTTGCGCATCATCTGTCATATCAATGGCAGGTGAAGGAGGCATTAATCATACAAATGAATACCACAGACAAAAAAACCCGCCGTAGCGGGTTTTCAGACTGCGTCCGATTAGTGTTCGAACATTGCAGAGATCGATTCTTCGTTGCTGATACGACGAATCGCTTCGGCCAGCATCCCGGACAGGGTCAAAGTACGCACGTTTGGCAGCGCTTTGATTTCGTCGCTCAGCGGGATGGTGTCACACACCACAACTTCATCAATGACGGAGTTGCGCAGGTTGTTCACGGCATTGCCGGAGAAGATCGGGTGAGTCGCGTAAGCGAATACGCGTTTTGCACCACGCTCTTTCAGCGCTTCGGCGGCTTTGCACAGAGTGCCGCCGGTGTCGATCATGTCGTCAACCAGCACGCAGTCACGGCCAGCGACGTCACCGATGATGTGCATCACCTGAGAAACGTTAGCGCGTGGACGACGTTTGTCGATGATCGCCATGTCGGTATCGTTGAGCAGTTTAGCGATAGCACGTGCGCGAACCACGCCGCCGATGTCCGGGGAAACCACAATCGGGTTGTCCAGGTTCAGCTGCAGCATATCTTCCAGCAGGATTGGGCTACCAAATACGTTATCAACCGGAACGTCGAAGAAGCCCTGGATCTGCTCGGCATGCAGGTCAACCGTCAGAACGCGGTCAACGCCAACACTGGAGAGGAAATCAGCGACAACTTTAGCGGTAATAGGTACACGTGCGGAACGGACGCGGCGGTCCTGACGGGCATAACCAAAGTAAGGAATAACAGCAGTGATACGGCCAGCGGAAGCACGGCGCAGGGCATCGACCATAACAACCAATTCCATCAGGTTGTCGTTCGTTGGAGCACAGGTGGACTGGATGATGAAAATATCACCACCGCGTACATTTTCGTTAATTTGTACGCTGACTTCGCCATCGCTAAAGCGACCTACGGCGGCGTCGCCAAGAGAAGTGTACAGGCGGTTGGCAATACGTTGTGCTAGTTCCGGGGTGGCGTTACCAGCAAAAAGCTTCATATCAGGCACGAGAAGAACCTCAGGCATGCGTCCAGTGGTG
>PJTS01000176.1_pt1 | contig 59767 bp, 54 predicted proteins | sample 1512251 | NCBI WGS metagenome assembly PJTS01 (sample SAMN08177686, study PRJNA422409) | Soil metagenome, whole genome shotgun sequencing project. | isolation source: Soil (2) enriched on wood chips: alkali lignin treatment | place: USA: Madison | collected 2015-01-15 | reverse complement strand
CGGCAGCCGAGAAATTGTGTCAGACCAACAAGGCTGACAACCATGGCCTAACAGACATGGCCACGTTGCAACAAATGTGGGAGCGGGCTTGCCCCGCGAAGCGCCGCGCGGGCGGCGCTCGATATCACAGACACCAGAGGAGCAAAGACAGGCACCTTCCACAGCCAATCCCCTCCCAAGACAGGCCCATAGCCGCCCTGACGCACCCAACAATCAAAATCCAAACCCCAAAAACAAAACGGGGAGGCCTACCGGCCTCCCCGCTTCTATATAGCTACACCCAAAGCCAATCACTCAGCCTTCAAGGTAACCCGCGCAAACGACTTCTTGCCCGCCTGGCACACATGGGTAGCACCCAATGCAAACATGAAGTCACGATCAACTACCGCACCATCGACCTTCACCGCACCACCACTCAGCAAATCCCGCGCCTGCGCCGAGTTCTTCACCAGCCCAGCCCGGTTCAGCACGGCAGCAATCGGCAGGCTTTCCGCCGCAGTCACTTCGACTTCCGGCAGATCTTCCGGTAGCTCACCTTCCTTCATACGGTTACCTGCGGCACGATGAGCATTGGCCGCAGCCTCCTCGCCATGGAAGCGTGCAACGATCTCTTCCGCTAGCTTGATCTTGATGTCGCGTGGGTTGGCACCGTTGGCAACATCGGCACGGAACTGGTCGATCTCTTCCATCGAACGGAAGCTCAGCAGTTCGAAGTAGCGCCACATCAGGGTATCCGGGATCGATACCAGCTTGCTGTACATCACCCCCGGCGCTTCCTGGATACCCACGTAGTTGCCCAGCGACTTGGACATCTTCTTCACGCCGTCGAGCCCTTCGAGCAGCGGCATGGTCACGATGTTCTGCGCTTCCTGGCCATAGGCACGCTGCAGTTCACGCCCCATCAGCAGGTTGAACTTCTGGTCGGTACCACCCAGCTCGACATCCGCCTTCAGCGCCACCGAGTCATAGCCCTGCACCAGCGGGTACAGGAACTCGTGGATGGCGATCGGCTGGTTGGTGGTGTAGCGCTTGTCGAAGTCATCGCGCTCGAGCATGCGTGCCACGGTGTACTGCGACGCCAGGCGAATGAAGTCGGCCGGGGTCAGCTTGTCCATCCAGGTGGAGTTGAACGCGACCTCGGTCTTGGCCGGGTCGAGGATCTTGAACACCTGCTGCTTGTAAGTCTCGGCGTTTTCCAACACCTGCTCGCGGGTCAGCGGCGGGCGCGTAGCACTCTTGCCGCTCGGGTCGCCGATCATGCCGGTGAAGTCACCGATCAGGAAGATGACCTGGTGCCCCAGATCCTGGAACTGGCGCAGCTTGTTGATCAGCACCGTGTGCCCAAGGTGCAGGTCAGGCGCGGTCGGGTCGAAGCCGGCTTTGATGCGCAGAGGTTGGCCGCGCTTGAGCTTCTCCACCAGTTCCGACTCGACCAGTACTTCTTCCGCACCGCGCTTGATAAGCGCCAGCTGCTCTTCAACCGACTTCATAGACAAACCCGCAAGGCTCAGATTCAGGGGGAGCCAACCATACAAGATCGGCCGTCAATTACAAGTTTGGCAAAGGAATGTGACCCGAACACGGGCCTGCGGCGTCTACGCGCCCTTGCGTGAAAATGGATTTGGTTATATTTTATACAGTTATTTCATCTTCATCATGTCATTCATCTTTTCCATTTCACCTTTTTCAAAGTCACCTTGCCCATGACCAACGAACCGCCTAAAGCGCCCCCGCTTTATCCGAAAAGCCATCTGTTGGCCGCCAGCGGCATCGCCGCCCTGCTCAGCCTGGCACTGCTGGTGTTCCCCTCCAGCGAAGTAGAAGCCAAGAAAACCACCCTCAACCTCGAGCTGGAGAGCCCTGCCGAGCAGTTGAAGGACGAATCCCGCGCTGCGCCTCTGGTGCAGGCAGAAGGTGAGCAAGGCTCGCCATTCGCTCAGATCGAAGACACCGCCCCCGAGACCCAGAAGGCCGAACAGGATGCCCCTGCTGCCGAACCGGTCGTCGAAGCCGCCAAGGAGCCCAGCCACCGCGAAGTCACCGTGGCCCGTGGTGACACCCTGTCCACCCTGTTCGCCAAGGTCGGCCTGCCGACCAATACGGTGCACGACCTGCTGGCCAGCAACAAGCAGGCCAAGCAGTTCAGCCAGCTCAAGCATGGTCAGGTATTGCAGTTCGAGCTCGACAAGGACGGCCAACTGGCCAGCCTGCACAGCAAGGTCAGCAACCTCGAAACCATCCGCCTGACCAAGACCGCCAAGGGCTACACCTTCAACCGCGAAGTCAGCAAGCCGGTGGTGCGTACCGCCTACGCCCATGGTGTGATCAAAAGCTCGCTGTCGGCCTCGGCCCAGCGCGCCGGTCTGTCCCACAGCATGACCATGGACATGGCCCGCGTGCTGGGTTACGACATCGATTTCGCCCAGGATATTCGCCCCGGCGATGAATTCGACGTGGTCTACGAGCAGAAAGTGATGGACGGCAAGGTCGTCGGCACCGGCAACATCCTGTCCGCGCGCTTCACCAACCGCGGCAAGACCTACACCGCCGTGCGCTATACCAACAAGCAGGGCAACACCAGCTACTACACTGCCGATGGCAACAGCCTGCGCAAGGCCTTCATCCGCACCCCGGTCGACTTTGCCCGTATCAGCTCGCGCTTCTCCGCCGGCCGCAAGCACCCGATCCTGAACAAGATCCGCGCCCACAAAGGCGTCGACTATGCCGCCCCACGCGGTACTCCTATCAAGGCAGCCGGTGACGGCCGCATCGAACTGGCCGGGCGCCGCGGTGGTTACGGCAACACCGTGATCATCCAGCACGGCAACCGCTACAAAACGCTGTACGGCCACATGCAGGGCTTTGCCAAGGGCATCAAGACCGGCAGCTCGGTCAAGCAGGGCCAGATCATCGGCTATATCGGCACCACCGGCCTGTCCACCGGACCGCACCTGCACTACGAGTTCCAGGTCAACGGCGTGCATGTCGACCCGCTGAGCCAGAAAGTGCCGATGGCCGACCCGATCGCAAGGAACGAGCGCCAGCGTTTCCTGCAGCAGAGCCAGCCCCTGATCGCCCGTATGGATCAGGAAAAGGCCACCCTGCTCGCAGCGAACAAGCGCTAAGCCCATGGCGCTCTACCTTGGGGTGATGTCCGGCACCAGCCTCGATGGCCTGGACATTGCCTTGATCAAACAAGGCGAGCAGCTCGAACTGCTCGCCACCCACTACCTGCCCATGCCCGGCGACCTGCGCCAGGAACTGCTGAGCCTTTGCAGCAGCGGCCCTGACGAGATCGCCCGCGCCGCACTGGCAGAAAACCGCTGGGCCAGCCTGGCAGGCGAAGGCATCCGCCAACTGCTGGCCGGGCAAGGGCTGCAGGCCGATGCCATCCGCGCCATCGGCAGCCACGGCCAGACCATCCGCCATGAACCTGCACGCGGTTTTACCGTGCAGATCGGCAACCCGGCGCTGCTGGCCGAGATTACCGGCATCAGCGTGGTCGCCGACTTCCGCCGTCGCGATGTGGCGGCTGGTGGCCAAGGTGCGCCACTGGTGCCGGCCTTCCATGAAACCCTCTTCAGCCACCTCGGCCAGCGCCTGGCCATCCTCAACGTGGGCGGTTTCAGCAACCTCAGCCTGATCGAGCACGACAAGCCGGTTCACGGCTTCGACTGCGGCCCGGGCAACGTGCTGCTGGATGCCTGGATCGAGCGCAAGCGCGGCCAGGCCTACGATGCGGATGGGGCGTGGGCTGCCTCGGGTGTGGTGCAGGCCGACTTGCTCAGCGCACTGCTGGCCGACCCGTTCTTCGCCGGCAGCGGCCCGAAGAGCACCGGCCGCGAAGTGTTCAACCTGCCTTGGCTGGATGGCCACCTGGCCCGCTTGCCCGCTTACCGCGACGAGGACGTGCAGGCGACATTGCTGGAGCTGACCGCACGCAGCATCATCGACTCACTGAGCAACGCCCAGCAAGGCACCGAAGCGTTGCTGGTCTGCGGTGGCGGTGCGCGCAACGGGGCCCTGATGGCGCGCCTCGGCCAGTTGCTGCCCGACGCCCGTGTCGCCAGCACCGGTGCCCATGGCGTGGACCCGGACTGGGTCGAAGCCATGGCCTTCGCCTGGCTGGCCCATTGTTGCCTGGAAGGTATCGCCGCCAACCGCCCTAGCGTGACAGCGGCCAAGGGCCTGCGCGTACTCGGCGCAATCTACCCGGCCTGAGCGCTACGCCAGAAAGCAAAACGCCGCGCAATTGCGCGGCGTTTTCGTATGCCCAGGCCTCAGATCGAGAACGAGGAGCCGCAGCCGCAGGTGGTAGCAGCATTCGGGTTCTTGATCACGAAGCGCGAACCTTCCAAGCCTTCCTGGTAATCCACTTCGGCGCCGGCCAGGTACTGGAAGCTCATCGGGTCGACCACAAGGGAAACACCTTCACGCTCGACGATGGTGTCGTCTTCGGCCACGTCTTCATCGAAGGTAAAGCCATATTGGAATCCAGAGCAGCCGCCACCGGTGACGAACACGCGCAGCTTCAGACGATCGTTGCCTTCCTCGGAAACCAGGTTCTTCACCTTTTGCGCGGCGCCGTGGGTGAATTCCAAAGCCGTGGGGGTGAAGGTTTCGACGCTCATGTTGATTCTCCCGGCGCGGTAGCCGCCATAAAACTCGATGACGCGCATTATCCGCTTTCCCGAGAAAATCGGTCAAGAATTGTGCGGCTTTAGTCGCGACAAACAAAAAGGCCCGCACGACGCGGGCCTTTTCGGGTGCTGGCGGCTTACGGCAGCAAGCCCGCGTGGGACAGGCCCATGCGCTCGTCCAGGCCGAACAGGATGTTGAGGTTCTGCACCGCCTGGCCGGATGCGCCCTTGACCAGATTGTCGATCACCGACAGCACCACCACCAGATCACCACCCTGCGGGCGATGAACGGCAATGCGGCAGACGTTGGCACCACGCACGCTGCGGGTTTCCGGATGGCTGCCAGCCGGCATTACGTCGACGAACGGTTCATCGGCGTAGCGTTTCTCGAACAGCGCCTGCAGGTCGACCGAGGTGTCGGCGACGGTAGCGTACAAGGTGGCGTGGATGCCACGGATCATTGGCGTCAGGTGCGGCACGAAGGTCAGGCCGATATCCTTGCCAGCGGCCAGGCGCAGACCCTGGCTGATTTCCGGCAGGTGCCGATGGCCCTTCACTGCGTAGGCTTTCATGCTTTCGCCGGCTTCGCAGAACAGCGAACCCACCGCCGCGCCACGGCCAGCGCCGCTGACGCCCGACTTGCAGTCGGCGATCAGGCGTGACGCGTCGGCCAGGCCAGCTTCCAGCAGCGGCAGGAAGCCCAACTGGGTGGCGGTCGGGTAGCAACCCGGCACTGCGATCAGGCGCGCCTGGCGGATCTTCTCGCGGTTGACTTCAGGCAGGCCGTACACCGCGTCCTTGAGCAGCTCTGGCGCACCATGCGGCTGGCCGTACCACTTGCCCCACTCGGCGGCGTCCTGCAGGCGGAAGTCGGCCGACAGGTCGATCACCTTGGTACCAGCCGCCAGCAGCTCGCCGGCCAGGGCGTGGGCTACACCGTGCGGGGTGGCGAAGAACACCACGTCGCAGGCGGCCAGGGTCTTGCTGTCCGGCACGCTGAACGCCAGCCCGTCATAGTGGCCGCGCAGGTTCGGGTACATGTCCGCCACCGCAACGCCCGCCTCGGAGCGCGAAGTGATGACTGCCACTTCGGCCTGTGGATGCTGCGCCAGCAGACGCAACAGTTCGACGCCGGTGTAACCCGTGCCGCCGACGATACCGACCTTGATCATAACGCTTGCCCCTTATCAACGAGCCGTCTGGAAAGCGCACGATAATAGGGGCGCAAGGCGCCTGTAACAACTCTTCGGATGACCCTTCGGGCGCTTGACCACTACTATCTGACGACCGTGAATACCTGAAGGAACTCCCCCATGCTTTACCTATGGATCAAAGCGCTGCATATCGTCAGCGTGGTCTGCTGGTTCGCCGGCCTGTTCTATCTGCCGCGGCTGTTCGTCTACCACGCCCAGAGCCAGGACAGCATCAGCCAGGAACGCTTCGTGACCATGGAGCGCAAACTGTTCCGCGGCATCATGAACCCGGCGATGATCGCCACCTATGTGTTCGGCGCGTGGATGCTCTACCTCACTCCCGGCTGGCTCAGCCAGGGCTGGCTGCATGCCAAGCTGACCCTGGTCATCCTGCTGACCGTCTACCATCACATGTGCGGCGCACAGCGCAAACGCTTCGCCAGCGGCAGCAACACCCGCAGCCACGTCTACTATCGCTGGTTCAACGAAGTACCCGTGCTGTTCCTGCTGGGTATCGTAATTCTGGTGGTGGTCAAACCATTCTGACATTGCCACCCGCTCAAGGAGCCTTGCCATGTCGCTACCTGCCTCGCTCGAACAACGCCTGCGCCTGCCCGTGGTTGCCGCACCGATGTTCCTGATCTCCAACCCCAGGCTGGTACTGGCCTGCTGCGCCAGCGGCGTGGTCGGCAGCTTCCCCGCCCTGAACCAGCGCGACAGCGCCGGCTTCAAGGCCTGGCTGGAGGAAATCGAGGCAGGCCTGGTGCAACTGCAGGCGCCAGCGCCCTATGCCGTCAACCTGATCGTCCACCCGACCAACCCGCGCCTGCAGGCCGACCTGGCCCTGTGCGTGGAACACCGCGTGCCGATCGTCATCACCAGCCTCGGCGCGGTGAAGGAAGTGGTCGATGCGGTGCACGGTTACGGCGGCCTGGTGTTCCACGATGTCACCACCCGCCGCCATGCCGAGAAAGCCGCCGAAGCCGGTGTCGATGGCCTGATCGCCGTCGCCGCCGGCGCAGGCGGCCATGCCGGCACCTGGAGCCCGTTCGCCCTGGCCGCGGAGATTCGCCAGTTTTTCGACAAGACCCTGCTGCTGGCCGGCTGCCTCAACCACGGCCACGAGATCCTCGCTGCGCAAATGCTGGGGGCGGACCTTGCGTACATGGGCACCCGCTTCATAGCCACCGCAGAAAGCCAGGCCCCGGGCGCCTACAAGCAGATGCTGCTCGATGCCCATGCGGCCGACATCATCCACACCCCGGCGGTGTCCGGCGTACCTGCCAGCTTCCTGCGCCAAAGCCTGGAGCAGGCCGGCTATGACATGAACGCCCTGAAGAGCGGCCACGAGCAAGGCAAGCTCAAGCCGATCGACGACGAAGCCAAGGCCTGGAAGACCGTGTGGTCGGCTGGCCAGGGGGTCGGAGGTATCGACGACCTGCCCAGTGCCAGCGCGCTGATCGAACGGCTACGTGACGAGTACCGGGACGCCCTGCAGCGCTGCCAGGCCCTGCGCGCCCGTACCTTGTAGCAAAAGGCAACACCTTGCCCGGCCAAGCTGTACACTAGGCGCCCTCTTCAGCCCCCAGGAGCCTTGCATGACCCGTTACGCCATGATCACTGGTGCTTCCAGCGGCCTGGGCCTGGCCCTGGCGGAAGCCCTGGCGCGGCGCGGGCGCAACCTGATCCTGGTGGCACGCCAGCGTGAAACGCTGGAGCCGGTGGCCATCGAGCTGACCCAACGCTTCGGTGTCGAGGTGCTGTTCCGTGCCTGCGACCTCAGCCAGCCGCTGCGCCTGTCGGGCTTCGTGCTGGAACTGGAAGAAGGCGAGCGGCGCATCGACCTGCTGGTCAATTGTGCCGGCCTGCGCACCTACGGGCCATTCCTGGCCCACGAGTGGGCCGACGAGCAGGACCTGCTGGAAGTCAACGTGCTGGCCCTGAGCCGCCTGTGCCACGCCATCGGCAACCTGATGGCCGTGCAGGGCGGCGGGCAGATCCTCAACGTCGCCGGCCTGGCCGGGGTGGCGCCTGGCCCGTGGATGGCCACCTATGCCGCCAGCAAGGCCTATGTGCTGAGCTTCTCCCAGGCCCTGCGCGAAGAACTCAAGCGCACCGGCATAAAGGTCTCGGTACTGTGCCCAGGCCCGGTACGCTCCTCGCGCCGGCGCATTCCGCGGCTAGATGGCAAGCCGCGTTGCCTAAGCCCTGAGGAAGTGGCGCTGTACACCGTGCGTGCACTGGACAAGAACCGCGCACTGATCCTGCCCGGCCGGCGCAACCGCTGGCTGGCGTTCGTCCCGCGCCTGCTGCCGCGCTGGCTGCTGCGCAAGCTGGCCGGGGCCATCCACCGCCGCTATTGCCCGATCGGCATGGAATAGCCACTGGGCGAGCAGCGCCCGGCTGAGTACACTCGGCCCGACCCTCACCATGGAGCAAGTGTTGTGGACGATTTATTCATCAAGATCATCAACCGGGACATCCCGGCGAAGATTATCTACGAGGACGACCAGGTACTGGCGTTCCACGATATCGCCCCCCAGGCGCCGGTGCATTTTCTGGTCATCCCGAAAAAGCACATCCGCACCCTCAATGACTTGACCGAAGAAGACAAAGGCCTGGCTGGCCACATCCTGTTCACCGCCCAGCGCCTGGCCAAGGAACTTGGCTGCGAGGACGGCTTCCGCGTGGTCATGAACTGCAACGAGCAGGGCGGCCAGACCGTCTACCACATCCACATGCACGTGCTTGGCCAGCGCCAGATGCACTGGCCACCGGGCTGATCCACGGCAAGCGACCCTGCCACTATTGCGGTAAACTGTCGGGCACATTCTTGCGGAGGTGCCCGATGGCTACCGAACGTCACTACTCGCCGCTCGACCGCTTGTTGCTGCAGGCCGACACCGCCATGCGCACCTTGCTGCCCTTCAGCGGCCAACCCGCCCGTCCATCGCCTGCCATCGTCCAGCCGGACGTCGACCTGGACGAACAGCAAGCACGCCATGTTGCCGGGTTGATGCGCATCAACCACACCGGTGAAGTCTGCGCCCAGGCGCTGTACCAGGGCCAGGCCCTGACCGCCAAGCTGCCCGAAGTGCGCAAGGCCATGGAACACGCCGCCGAGGAAGAAGTGGACCACCTGGCCTGGTGCGAACAGCGCATTCGCCAGCTGAACAGCCACCCCAGCGTACTCAACCCTTTGTTCTACGGCATGTCGTTCGGCATCGGCGCACTCGCCGGGCTGGTCAGTGACAAGGTCAGCCTGGGCTTCGTCGCTGCCACCGAGCACCAGGTGTGCAAGCACCTCGACGAGCACCTGGAGCAGATCCCGCAGGAAGACGAAAAGTCCCGGGCCATCCTTGAGCAGATGCGCATCGATGAGGAACAGCACGCCGATTCCGCACTGGAAGCCGGCGGTTATCGCTTCCCCGCCCCTGTTCGCTTTGGCATGAGCCTGTTGGCCAAGGTCATGACCAAGAGCACCTACCGTATCTGAAGGCATCACCATGACGGACCGTTTCGACGCCAAGGACCTGGCGCGCGCCGTGCAAGCCGGCATTCTCCAGCCGGGCCAGGACGAGGCCCTGCTGGCTTTCCTGCGCCAGCAACCGGCACAACGTGGCAGTTTCCAGCTGGCCCATGTCGCTTTCTACTTCGGCGCCATGCTGATCATGGCTGCCATGGGCTGGTTGCTCACCGAAGCCTGGATGCGCATCGGCGATTGGGCGCTGCTGGTCATCGCCAGCCTCTATATTCTGCTGCTCACGCTGTTCGCCGTTAACCTGCAACGGCGCGTACAGCCCGTCGCGGCCGGGGTGCTGGCGGCGGTGGCAGTCAGCATCGTGCCGTTGGCGGTGTTCGCCATCGAACGGCTGGCCGGCTGGTGGCCGATGGATGATGCGCAGGCAAACTATCACCAGTACTACACCTACGTGCAGGGCGGCTGGTTGGCAATGGAAGCAGCCACGGTGCTTGCCGGGTTGTTGATGCTGCGGCTGATCCCCTACCCGTTCATCGTCATGCCGATTGCCGTGGCCTTGTGGTTCATGTCGATGGACCTGAGTGAATGGTTCTTCGGCTCGCCATTCAGCTGGGAGCAACGCCGCGAGGTTTCGTTATGGTTCGGGCTGGGGTTGCTGGTGGTGTTCGTCGGGGTAGACGGCCGCACGCACGAAGACTACGCCCACTGGGGTTATTTGGCCGGGCTGACGGCATTCTGGGGCGGGCTGACGCTGGTGGACAGCGGCAGCGAGCTGGGCAAGGCCCTGTACTGCCTGATCAATATTGCCCTGATGGGCATGGCGGTGCTGTTGCGCCGGCCTGTGTTCATGGTGTTTGGGGCGCTGGGGGTGGCGGCTTACCTGGGGTACCTGTCATACGAGGTGTTTGCCGACTCGCTGCTGTTCCCGGTGGTGGTGACCCTGATCGGACTGGGGGTTATCGGGCTGGGGCTGGTTTACCAGAAGCGGCGGGAGCGGCTGAGCCAAGCGTTGAGAAACGGATTGCCGCAATGGTTGCGGTCGACCCTTCCGGCCCTGCGCGACTGAAGATCGCCGGGGCCGCTTTGCGGCCCTTTCGCGACACAAGGCCGGTCCTAACGGTGGTACGCGATCCCTTGTAGGAGCGGCCTTGTGTCGCGATGGGGCGTGGAGCGGCCCCAAAATGTCAGCCTTGACCCAACTCTACAATCTCGTACCCGTGGGTAATCTCAACCCCGGCACGCTCGAGCATGATCGAAGCCGAGCAATACTTCTCCGCCGACAGCTCCACCGCACGCTTGACCTGGGCCTCTTTCAGCCCACGTCCCTTCACCACGAAGTTCATGTGGATCTTGGTAAACACCTTCGGATCTTCGCTGGCACGCTCGGCCTCCAGGAACGCCTCGCAGCTTTCCACCGCCTGGCGCGACTTCTTCAGAATGCTGACCACGTCAAAGCTGCTGCAGCCACCGAGGCCCAGCAACAGCATTTCCATCGGGCGTACGCCCAGGTTACGGCCGCCGGCCTCGGGCGGGCCGTCCATCACGACGACATGGCCGCTCCCCGATTCGCCGAGGAACATCGCCTCACCGGCCCACTGGATACGTGCCTTCATCTACCTGGACTCCTGATTATCAAAAAAGGGTGTCAGCTTAGACCTTGCGCAGCTGTGGGAAAAGTACGAGTCGTGTCGGTTTAGTACCGAAACATCCTGCAGTGTCTGATAAGCTGGCGCCAAATGACTGGCGCCCATCGCCAGCCAACCTCTATAAAAAGGCCTATGCGTCGTATCGAACAGGATTTCGTGATGATTGCCTCCGCACTACCCGCCAAGATCAAGAACATCGACAAGCTGCTTGTGCACTGCCAGCGCCGCCGCTATACCGCCAAAAGCAACATCATCTGCGCCGGCGACCGGGCCGAGACACTGTCGTTCATCATCAAGGGGTCGGTCACCATCCTCATCGAGGACGACGATGGCCATGAAATGATCATCGCCTACCTCAATAATGGCGACTTCTTCGGCGAGCTGGGCCTGTTCGAACCGGTCGAGGGTGAACAACAGCGCAGTGCCTGGGTGCGTGCCAAGACCGAATGCGAAGTAGCCGAAATCAGCTACGAGAAGTTCCGCGAACTGGCGCGCCAGGACCCGGAAATCCTCTATGCCCTGGGCAGCCAGATGGCCCAGCGCCTGCGCAACACCACGCGCAAGGTCGGCGACCTGGCGTTCTTCGATGTTACCGGGCGTGTCGCCCGTTGCCTGTTGGAACTGTGCAAGCAACCCGACGCCATGACCCACCCCGATGGCATGCAGATCAAGATCACCCGTCAGGAAATCGGCCGCATCGTCGGTTGCTCGCGGGAAATGGTCGGCCGCGTCCTCAAAGACCTTGAAGAACGCAGCCTGGTGCAGGTCAAAGGCAAGACCATGGTGGTCTACGGTACCCGCTAGTCCCTGGGCAGGTCGGCCAGTACCTTGGCATAGGCCTGCGAAAGCCGCTCGAACCATGGGGCCGCAGGCGCCACTTCGTGCAGGGCGATGTGCGCATCGGCGCGGCAGCGCTGCTCCAGCTCGCAACACTCGTTGAAACGGTTGACCGCCGCCACCATCGATTCACGCTCGTTGTCCAGCAGCAGCGCACCGTGCACCAGCACCACCGGGCGCTTGCCGCCCAGCCCCTGGCGCCAGCGCTGGGCGGTGCCCACCAGTTTGCGACCATTGAGGTTGACGTTATAGCGGCCATCGCAGAAGGCACCGTCAATTTCGCCCACCGACGCCACCCCGCCCCACTCGCGCAGCACATCGCATAGCGGCAGGCACAGGCGCTCGTAGGCGTTTTCGATACGGCCATGGTCGCCTTCGCTGCGCGGGGCGACATAGACCAGGGCAACGTTCACCGTGGAGTGTGACTGCGGCACCGGCTCGCCACCGGTTTCGCGCAGCAGCACCGGCCAGCCGGCAATCGCCAGCTCCGCGCAGGCGGCTTCGAAGTTGTCCAGACGGCTCATGCGCCGGGGCATGACCAGGGCGTGGTCGGTCGGGCGCCAGAACAGCACGCCACTGTCGCGCTCGCCGCGGCAGACGGCGGCCAGCAATTCCTGTTCGGCGTGCAGGCCTTGTTCTACGGTCAGGGCCAGGGGTTGATCGGTCATTGATCCACCTATGTTGTTGTTTTCACCGGTCTCTTCGCGGGCGAACCCGCTCCCACAGGGATATCGCAGATCCCAAAGGCAGTGACCATCCTGTGGGAGCGGGTTTTACCGAAGTGTCGGACCGCCGCGAAAGGGCCATACAGGCCTACAAAAAAGCCGGCATTAAGGCCGGCTTCGTTTCGATCAGTCCAGTTGCTGAACAGTCTTCTTCACCTGCTCCGGGAAGAACAACCGCTGCAGCTCAAGCCCTGGCTGCTCGGCGCGCATGAACGCCTCACCGACCAGGAACGAGTAGACCTCGTTGATCGCCATCAGCTCCACATCGGCCCGGTTCAAGATACCGCTCTCGGTGATCGCCAGGCGATCACGCGGAATACGTGGCAGCAGGTCGAGGGTGGTTTCCAGGCTGACCTCGAAGGTGTGCAGGTTGCGGTTGTTCACCCCCACCAGCGGTGTATCCAGGGTTTTCAACGCGCGCTCCAGTTCATCGCCGTCGTGCACTTCCACCAGCACGTCGAGGCCGACATCCTTGGCCGTGGCCGCCAGTTCGGCCATCTTCACGTCATCCAGCGCCGACACGATCAGCAGCACACAGTCCGCGCCGAGGGCCCGGGCTTCGACGATCTGGTACGGGTCAACCATGAAGTCCTTGCGGATCACCGGCAGCGACACCGCCGCACGGGCCTGCTGCAGGTACTCGTCGGCGCCCTGGAAGTAATCCACATCGGTCAGCACCGACAGGCAAGTCGCCCCACCCTTCTCGTAGCTGACGGCGATTTCCGCCGGCACGAAATGCTCGCGGATCACCCCCTTGCTCGGCGAGGCCTTCTTGATTTCGGCAATTACCGCCGGCTGCTTGCGCCCGGCTTGCTCGATCAGGGCCTTGGCAAAGCCACGCGGGGCGTCGGCGGCCTTGGCCAGGCCCTCCAGCTCGGCGAGGCTGACGCGCGCGCTGCGCTCAGCCACTTCCTGGAACTTGCGGGCAATGATCCTTTCCAGCACCGTCGGCACACTCATGCTTCGTTCTCCACCTTGAATACTGCAGTAAAGGCACCCAGCTCCTGCAGCTTCTCCCAGGCCAGCCCGGTGTGCAGTACGTCGTGGGCCAGTTCCACACCGGCTTTCAGGCTCATGGCATGGTCAGCGGCATACAGCGCCGCGCCCGCATTGAGCACGATCATCTCAGCGGCCTTCTGGCCGTTTTCGGTCTTGCGCCGGCCAAGCGCATCGCGGATCAGCTCCAGCGACGCCTGCGGGTTCTCGACGGCCAGGCCGTGCAGGCTCTGGCTCTTCATGCCGAGGTCTTCCGGCTCTACCCAGTATTCGGTGATTTCGCCATTCTTCAGTTCGGCGACGAAGGTAGGCGCAGCCAGGCTGAACTCGTCCAGGCCGTCCTTCGAGTGCACCACCAGCACGTGCTTGCTGCCCAGGCGCTGCAGTACTTCCGCCAACGGGCGGCACAGGGCTTGGGCGAATACACCGACCACCTGATGCTTCACCCCGGCCGGATTCGTAAGCGGGCCGAGCATGTTGAACAGGGTACGCAGCCCCAGGTCGCGACGCGGGCCGGCAGCGTGCTTCATGGCCGAATGATGGCTTTGCGCGAACATGAAGCCGATGCCCAGGCTGTCGATGCAGCGGGCCACCTGGGTGGGCGTCAGGTTCAGGTAGATGCCAGCGGCTTCCAGCAGGTCGGCACTGCCGCTCTTGCCCGATACCGCGCGGTTGCCGTGCTTGGCAACGGTGCAACCCGCCGCCGCCAGGACGAACGACGAGGCGGTGGACACATTGAAGATGTTGGCGCCATCACCGCCGGTACCGACGATATCGACCACGCCATCGAGGCTCTGCAGTTCGACCTTCTCGGCCAGCTCGCGCATCACCGACACCGCACCCACGATCTCGTCGATGCTTTCGCTCTTCATGCGCATGCCCATCAGGAAAGCGCCGATCTGCGCTTCGCTGCACTGGCCGGTCATGATCTGGCGCATGACGTCGCGCATTTCCTCGGTAGAAAGGTCAAGCTGGCCGACGATACGGCTCAACGCGCTCTTGATATCCATGTTCGATCCTTAGCGGCGGCCGCCGGTCTGCTTGAGGAAGTTGGCGAACAGTTCGTGGCCCTGTTCGGTCAGGATCGACTCGGGGTGGAACTGCACCCCTTCGATATTCAGCGTTTTGTGGCGCAGGCCCATGATCTCGTCGACCGAACCGTCAGCATGAGCGGTCCAGGCGGTCACTTCCAGGCACTCGGGCAAGGTTTCGCGCTTCACCACCAGCGAGTGGTAACGGGTCACGGTCAACGGGTTGTTGAGGCCGGCGAACACACCCAGGTCGCGGTGGTGGACCGGGCTGGTCTTGCCGTGCATTACCTGACGGGCACGTACCACATCGCCGCCAAAGGCCTGGCCGATGGACTGATGGCCCAGGCATACGCCGAGGATCGGCAGCTTGCCGGCAAAATGCAGGATGGCCTCGATGGAAACGCCCGCCTCGCTCGGCGTGCACGGGCCTGGAGATACGACGATGCGCTCGGGGTTGAGGGCTTCGATCTGGGAGATGGTCATTTCGTCATTGCGAATGACCTTTACCTCGGCACCCAGCTCGCCAAGGTACTGAACGACGTTGTAAGTGAATGAGTCGTAATTGTCGATCATCAGTAACATCGGGTTAAACCTCTTGAATCTACTGACTTCAGAATTCGAACCTTTCTGCACCCGCCAACAGGCGCGGCTTTGCCACAAGGTGCGGTAGACAGGAAGGCAAACGGGGGCGGGCCGGACGGGCCGGCAGAAGATAAAGTCAGGCGCGCCAACGCCAACGGGCGTGGGCCTTGATTACGCGCATCAAGAGTTTGCTGACGATCAACACAGGATAGGTCTCGCTCATACGTCACGGCACAGTAGCCTACCGGGGCGGCGGGCGCAATATGCCTGTAAACACGGGGAAACGAATGGACTTGGGAGGGATGCCCTGCGATTTGCTAAGGTCGATCGGGTTGTCCTTCATAAAAAACAAAGAAAAGGATATTCCCAGATGCGAAAAGCACCGTTATTGCGCTTTACCCTCGCCTCATTGGGCTTAGCCTGCAGCCAGGCCTTCGCCGCCCCCTCTCCCTACTCCAGCATGATCGTGTTTGGCGACAGCCTCAGCGACGCGGGACAGTTTGGCGGAGTGCGCTTTACCAACCGCGATGCCGATGGCAATTATGCGCCGGTGTCGCCGATGATCCTTGGTGGACGGCTAGGGGTAGACCCGACAGCGCTGGGCCCTTCCACCTCCCCCATCAACCCGGCACTGGGAGTTCCCGACGGCAACAACTGGGCCGTTGGCGGCTATACCACCCAGCAGATCCTGGATTCGATCACCACTACGTCCAAGACAGTCATCCCACCCGGGCGCCCCGGCGCCGGGCAGGTACTGCGAGAAAAACCGGGCTACCTGGCCAACGGCCTGCGCGCCGACCCCAACGCGTTGTACTACCTGACCGGTGGCGGCAACGACTTCCTGCAAGGCCTGGTCAAGAGCCCGGCCGATGCCGTTGCCGCTGGCACCCGCCTGGCCGAGAGCGCGAAGGCCCTGCAGCAAGGTGGCGCCCGCTACATCATGGTCTGGCTGCTGCCCGACCTCGGCCAGACCCCGAACTACAGCGGCACGCCGGGGCAGAACCAGTTGTCGCTGCTGTCCGGTGCGTTCAACCAGTCGCTGCTCAGCCAGTTGGGGCAGATCGATGCCGAAATCATTCCGCTGAACATCCCTGTGTTGCTGAGCGAAGCGCTGGCCAGCCCTGACCAGTTCGGCCTGGCCACCGGCCAGAATCTGGTCGGCACCTGCTACAGCGGTGAAGGCTGCCTGGAAAACCCGGTATATGGCATCAACGGCATCACGCCAGATCCGACCAAGCTGCTGTTCAACGACTCGGTGCACCCGACCATCGCCGGCCAGCAACTGATTGCCGACTACGCCTATTCGATCATCGCTGCCCCTTGGGAACTGACCCTGCTGCCGGAAATGGCCCACGCCAGCCTGCGCGCCCACCAGGATGAATTGCGCAACCAGTGGCAGACACCCTGGCAGGCAGTTGGCCAGTGGCAGGCCTTCGTCGCCACTGGAGCCCAGGACCTCGACTTCGACGGCCAGCGCAGCGCAGCCAGCGGGGACGGCCGCGGCTTTAACCTGACCTTGGGCGGCAGCTACCGCCTGAACGATGCCTGGCGCCTGGGCCTGGCCGGCGGCGTATACCGGCAGAAGCTGGAAGCCGGCGAACAGGACTCGGACTACAAGCTGGATAGCTACCTGGCCAGCGCCTTCGCCCAATACCGCCAGGACCGCTGGTGGGCCGACGCGGCGCTGACCGCCGGGCACCTGGACTACAGCGACCTCAAGCGCACCTTCGCTCTTGGCGTGAACGACCGCAGCGAAAAGGGCGACACCGATGGCGAGGCCTGGGCGATGTCAGGGCGGCTGGGCTACAACCTGGCGGCCGAGGGCAGCAGCTGGCAGCTGGCGCCGTTCATCAGCGCCGACTATGCACGGGTGAAGGTGGATGGCTATGACGAGAAGAGCGGGCGTTCGACGGCGCTGGGCTTCGATGACCAGGAACGTACCTCACGCCGTTTGGGCGTGGGGTTGCTGGGCAGTGTGCAGGTACTGCCGAGTACCCGGCTGGTCGCCGAGGTGGCACAGGAACATGAGTTTGAGGATGACCAGCAGGATGTGACGATGCACCTGACCAGCCTGCCAGCGAACGACTTCACCCTGACCGGGTATACGCCGCACAGCGACCTGACCCGGGCGAGCCTGGGGGTGAGCCATGAAGTGGTGGCGGGGGTGCATTTGCGCGGCAACTACAACTGGCGCAAGAGTGATAAGTTGACCCAGCAGGGGGTGAGTTTGGGCGTCAGCGTCGACTTCTGAACTGATGGGGCCGCTCTGCGGCCCCTATCAATTTATTTGGCCGAAGTCTGCTCAGCCAGCGCCACCGCGCGGAACATCGCCCGGCGCTTGTTGATGGTTTCTTCCCACTCCAGCGCCGGCACCGAGTCGGCAACGATGCCGCCACCGGCCTGCACATGCAGCTCACCGTCCTTGATTACCGCGGTACGGATGGCAATGGCGGTATCCATGTTGCCATTCCAGGCAAAGTAACCGACCGCCCCACCGTAAACCCCACGCTTGACCGGCTCCAGCTCATCGATGATCTCCATCGCACGAATCTTCGGCGCCCCCGAAAGCGTACCGGCCGGCAGGATCGCCCGCAATGCGTCCATCGCCGTCAGCCCTTCGCGCAGCTGGCCAGTGACGTTGGACACAATGTGCATCACATTGGAATAGCGCTCGATCACCATCTTCTCGGTCAGGCGCACGCTGCCAGTCGAGGACACGCGACCGACGTCGTTACGGCCCAGGTCGATCAACATCAGGTGTTCGGCAATTTCCTTGTCGTCCGACAGCAGGTCGTCTTCCAGCGCGCGGTCGGCCTCCTCGCTAGCTCCACGCGGGCGGGTGCCGGCAATCGGGCGCACGGTGACCAGGTTGTCCTCGACGCGTACCAGCACCTCGGGCGAGCTGCCGACCACATGGAAGTCGCCAAAGTTGAAGAAGTACATGTACGGCGTCGGGTTGAAGCAGCGCAGAGCGCGGTACAGGTCGATTGGCGCAGCCTTGAAGTCGATCGACATGCGCTGCGACGGCACCACCTGCATGCAGTCACCGGCCAGGATGTATTCCTTGATGCGTCCGACGGCGTTCTCGTAATCCTCGCGGGTATAGCTGGAGCGGAATTCCGGCTCGGCAGCCTGCGGGCCACCCAGCTCCAGGCCACGGCGTGGGGTGATCGGCTGACGCAGGGTTTCCAGCAGGCCTTGCAGGCGTGCCTGGCCGTGTTCGAAAGCCTGCTCTTCAGTCGGGTCGACCAGCACGATCGCGTGCATCTTGCCCGCCAGGTTGTCGAACACCACCACTGCATCGGACACCATCAACAGGATGTCCGGCACGCCCAGCGGGTCCGGGTTGGGGCAGGCGCCCAGGCGCTTCTCCACATAGCGCACGCAATCGTAGCCGAAGTAGCCGACCAGGCCGCCGTTGAAGCGCGGCAGGCCGGGGATATCGGCAACCTTGTAACGGTCCTTGAAGGTTTCGACGAAGGCCAGCGGGTCTTCGACATCGTGGCTTTCCACCTCCACCCCATCCTGCAGGATGCTGACGTGGTAACCGTGCACACGCATCACGGTGCGCGACGGCAAGCCGATCATGGAGTAACGGCCCCATTTCTCGCCGCCCTGCACCGATTCGAGCAGGTACGAGTTGGGCTGGTCGGCCAGTTTCAGGTAGATAGAGAGGGGCGTATCGAAGTCGGCCAGGGTCTCGCAGGCCAGGGGAATGCGGTTGTAGCCGGCAGCGGCCAGGCGCAGGAATTCTTCGCGGATCATGGGTAGCCTCGTGGCAAGCAGCAATAGGTCAGGCAAACGGACGGGCCGGCACGCGCCGGCAGGCTAAAGTCAGGCGCGCCAACGCCAACGGGCCAGGGCCTTGATGACTTTCATCCAGAATTTGCCAGTAACCGCCACGGTGGACTCTCTGTCTTGTGAGGCTTGAAGGTCCGCCAACGTTATCCCAGTGGCCGGGTCTGCGCAACCGGGCAACAATGCGCGCAGGTCGTCAATCACCAGACTGGGGGATTCGTCGTGGATCGGCCGGCCATGGTTGTAACCGTAGGTCAGCCCCACGCACTGCACGCCAGCCGCCTTGGCCGCCAGCACGTCACTGCGCGAATCGCCGACGAACAGCGACTGTTGCGGGGTAACGCCGGCCATCTGCATGACGAACAGCAGCGCCGCCGGGTCGGGCTTTTTCTGTGGCAGGGTGTCGCCGCCGATGATCCAGCGGAAGTAGTTGCCGATCTTCATCTGGTCGAGCAATGGGCCAACGAAGCGCTCGGGCTTGTTGGTGATCAGCGCCATCTCCACGCCCTGCTTGCGCAGCCAGCGCAGGGTGTCCTGCACACCGGGGTAGACCACGGTCAGTTCGTGGCTTTCGGCATAGGCATCCATGAACAATGCCAGCGCCTGGGCAGCCAGCACATCGTCCACCGCGGCGTGGTCGATACCACCGGCCAGCGCCCGACGCACCAACACCTGGGCGCCGTTGCCCACCCAATGGCGCACCGCCTCCAGACCTGCAGGCGGGCGCCCCAGTTCGAGCAGCATGCGGTCCACGGCGGCGGCCAGGTCTGGTACGGAATCGATCAGGGTACCGTCCAGATCGAACATCACCAGCCTGGGCAGCGTCCCCGGGAACAGCTGCTCGAAGCCGCTCATGGCCGGGCCTGAGCCAGTTCGGCGCGCATCCTGGCGATGACTTCCTGGTAGTCCGGGGCGTTGAAGATCGCCGAGCCGGCCACGAAGGTGTCGGCGCCAGCGGCAGCGATCTCGCGGATGTTATTGACGTTGACGCCACCGTCGATTTCCAGGCGGATATCACGGCCACTGGCATCGATCAGCGCACGCGCCTCGCGCAGCTTGTCGAGGGTACCAGGGATGAACTTCTGCCCGCCGAAACCTGGGTTGACGCTCATCAGCAGCACCATGTCGACCTTGTCCATCACGTACTTCAGGGCATCCAGGCTGGTGGCCGGGTTGAACACCAGGCCGGCCTTGCAGCCACCGTCCTTGATCAGTTGCAGCGAACGGTCAATGTGCTGCGAAGCTTCTGGGTGGAAGGTGATGTAGGTAGCGCCAGCTTCGATGAAGTCGCCGATGATGCGGTCGACAGGGCTGACCATCAGGTGCACGTCGATCGGAGCGGTGACGCCGTACTTGCGCAGGGCGGTGCAGACCATCGGACCGATGGTCAGGTTGGGCACGTAGTGGTTGTCCATGACATCGAAGTGGACGATGTCGGCACCCGCGGCCAATACCTTGTCGACGTCCTCGCCCAGACGGGCGAAATCGGCGGAGAGAATGGAGGGGGCAATAGCGTAGGGCTGCATGGCGCACCTGTTGGCAGAATCACGGTGGCGCGCATTGTAACCCAGGGAAGCGGATGAAGGCTGATTAGCATCAACCTGTACTGGCCTCTTCGCGGCTAAAGCCGCTCCCACAGGTGCACAAACCCTGTGGGAGCGGCTTTAGCCGCGAAGAGGCGAGCACAGGCAACATACCTTCAACCAGGCTGCTGGGTTCTCAGCTTCTCGCTACGCCCACGCAACCACTCCAGGGTCAGCAGCAGCACCACCGAGAAGGCAATCAGCAAGGTCGCCGCCGCGGCAATGGTCGGGCTCAGGTTCTCGCGAATACCACTGAACATCTGCCGCGGCAGGGTCGCCTGCTCCGGCCCGGCCAGGAACAGGGTCACCACTACTTCGTCAAACGACGTGGCAAAGGCGAACAATGCCCCCGAAATCACCCCAGGCGCGATCAGCGGCAGGGTCACCCGGCGGAAAGTCAGCAGTGGAGAGGCACCCAGGCTGGCTGCCGCGCGCACCAGGTTGTAGTTGAAACCCTGCAAGGTCGCCGACACGGTAATGATGACGAACGGCACACCCAGTACCGCATGTACCAGGATCAGCGAGGTGAAGCTGTTGCCCATGCCCAGCGGGGCGAAGAACAGGTAGCTGGCCACACCGATGATCACCACCGGCACCACCATCGGCGAAATTACCAGCGCCATCACCAGCGACTTGCCCGGGAAGTCGCCACGGGTCAGGCCGATGGCCGCCAGGGTGCCGAACACCATGGCCAGCACCGTGGCCGCCGGAGCGACGATGATGCTGTTCTTCAAGGCCCGCATCCACTCGGCCGAGCCGAAGAAGTCCTGGTACCACTGCAGCGAGAAGCCCTGCAGCGGGTACACCAGGAAACTGCCACTGTTGAACGATAGCGGCACGATCACCAGAACCGGCAGTATGAGGAACAGCAAGATCAAGCCGCAAAGAATGCGCAGGCTGTAGAACCACACCCGCTCCACGGGCGACATGTAAGGGCTCAGCATGACAAGGCTCCTCAGCTCAGGCGCAGGCGGCTGGCACCGACCAGCCAGCTATAGATCAGGTACAACAGCACGGTCGCCAGCAGCAACAGCCCACCCAGCGCGGTGGCCATGCCCCAGTTGATGCTGGTGTTGGTATAGAAGGCCACGAAGTAGCTGACCATCTGGTCGTTCGGGCTGCCCAGCAGTGCCGGGGTGATGTAGTAGCCGATGGCCAGGATGAACACCAGCAGGCAACCGGCGCCAACGCCGGCGTAGGTCTGCGGGAAGTAGACCCGCCAGAAGCTGGCGAACGGGTGGCAGCCCAGCGAGATCGCCGCGCGCATGTAGCTGGGCGAAATGCCCTTCATCACGCTGTACAGCGGCAGGATCATGAACGGCAGCAGGATGTGCACCATCGAGATGTACACGCCGGTACGGTTGAACACCAGTTCCAGCGGCTGGTCGATGATGCCCATGGCCATCAGCGCGCTGTTGATCAGGCCACCCGACTGCAGCAGCACGATCCACGCCGCCACCCGCACCAGGATCGAGGTCCAGAACGGCAACAGCACCAGGATCATCAGCAGGTTGCTCTGCCGAGTCGGCAGGTTGGCCAACAGGTAGGCCAGCGGATAGGCCAGCACCAGGCAAATGGCGGTAATCACCACACCCATCCACAGGGTGCGGGCGAAGATGTCCAGGTAAATGGCCTGGTCCGGGGTGGCCTTGGCCAGTTCGCCAAGGTCATCGATACGGTGGTCGAGCGAAGCCAACAGGTAGAACGAGGTGACCGTGCTGGTGTTGCGACGGATCGCCTGCCAGTAGGCCGGGTCGCCCCAACGCTCGTCGAGGGCCTGCAAGGCATCTTTATAGGAAGCAGGTTCGCTCTTGAACGGCAGCGCCCGCGCGGTCTTGGCCAACAGGCTACGATAGCCGGCCAGCTCCATGTTCAGGCGTTTGGACAGGTCGCCCAGGGTCTGGTTCTTGCGCGATTCGGCCAGGTCCTGGCTCAACGCCTTGTACACGTCCTCACCCGGCAGGCTCTTGCCATCCCACTGGGTGATGACGCCCACGGTGCGCGGCAGGCCGCCTACCACCTCCGGGTTACCGACGCTCTTGTACAGCAGGGCTGCGATCGGCACCAGGAACACCAGCAGGAGAAACAGCGCCAGCGGCGCGATCAATGCCTGCGCTTTCCAGCGGTTGACCCGCTCGGCATGCTTGAGGCGCTGCTTGAGACTTGGACCTGCGCCTTCTTTGAGGGGCACTGCAATGGCCATGGCGAACTCCGCGATACGAACTGAAAATGGGGCCGCTTTGCGGCCCCCTGCACTGGACGTTTACTTCTTCGCCGCCCAGGCGTTGAAGCGTTGCTCCAGCTGCTCGCTGTTATCGGCCCAGAAGGCGACGTCGATCTGCACCTGGTTGGCGATGTTTTCAGGCGTGGTCGGCATATCCTTCTTCACCGCGTCCGACAGCAGGCTCACGGCCTTGGAATTGGCCGGGCCGTAGGCGATGTTCTCGGAGTAGGTCTTCTGCTGCTCGGGCTGCACGCTGAAGGCGATGAATTTCTTCGCTTCCTCGACATCCTTGGCACCTTTTGGAATGGCCCAGGCGTCGAAGTCGTAGATGCCGCCGTTCCACACCACCTTGAGGTTGCTCTCTTTCTGCACCGCAGCGATGCGGCCGTTGTAGGCCGAGCTCATGACCACGTCACCCGAGGCCAGGTACTGCGGCGGCTGGGCGCCGGCTTCCCACCACTGGATGCTTGGCTTGAGTTCGTCGAGCTTCTTGAAGGCGCGGTCCACGCCCTCTTTGGTACCCAGCACCTGGTACACGTCCTTCGGCGCCACCCCGTCGGCCATCAGGGCGAATTCCAGGGTGTATTTGGCACCCTTGCGCAGGCCGCGCTTGCCCGGGAATTTCTTGGTGTCCCAGAAATCGGCCCAGCTGGTCGGTGCGGTCTTCAGCTTGTCGGCGTTGTAGGCCAGTACCGTGGACCACACGAAGAAGCCCACACCGCAGGGCTGGATGGCGCCCGGCACGTAGTCACCCTCGTTGCCGAACAGAGCCGGGTCGAGCTCTTCGAACATGCCCTCGTCACAGCCGCGGGCCAGCTCTGGCGACTCCACTTCCACCAGGTTCCACGACACGCTCTTGGTGTCGACCATGGCTTTGACCTTGGCCATTTCGCCGTTGTACTCGCCAGCGACGATCTTGCCTTTGCCGGCCTTCTCCCACGGCTCGTAGAACGCCTTGACCTGGGCCGCCTTGTTGGCGCCGCCGAACGAGACCACGGTGAGGTCTGCGGCCATGGCCTGGCCAGCGGCGAACAGCCCCAGGGCCAGGGCGGTCAGTTTCAACTGCTTGCGCATTATTATTCTCTCCACAGTACAGGGTTGGTGAAGCAAACCATCAATGGGCTTCGGCAATCGGATCGAGCGCGCGGGCGTGCTCCACCTCCCAGCCCAGCGGTACCACATCGCCCACGGCCAGGGCCGGGTCGAGCTCGGCAATCGGCTGTTTCACGAAGAAGTCGCCCTTGCCGCAAACTTCCAGGCGCACCCGCACGTGGTCGCCCAGGTAAATGAATTCAGCCACCCGGCCCGAGAAGCGGTTGACGCAGCTTTCGCTGTGGCCGTTCAGCCGCACGCGCTCCGGGCGAATCGACAGGGTCACCGGCTCGCCGGCCTGGCCGACATTTACCGCCAGCGCCTCGACCCGCTCGCCACGTGGCAACTGCACCTGGCAGCGTTTGCCATCACTGCCCAGCAGCGTGCCGTTGATGCGGTTGTTCTCGCCGATGAAGTTGGCGACGAAGGTGTTGCAGGGTTCTTCGTACAGCGTGCGCGGGTCGGCGATCTGCTGGATTTCGCCCTGGTGGAACACTGCCACACGGTCGGACATGGTCAATGCTTCGCCCTGGTCGTGGGTCACGTACACCACGGTGACGCCGAGGCGCTGGTGGATGTGCTTGATCTCCATTTGCATGTGTTCACGCAACTGCTTGTCGAGGGCGCCCAGCGGTTCGTCCATCAGCACCAGCTGCGGCTCGAACACCAACGCCCGGGCCAGGGCCACGCGCTGCTGCTGGCCGCCGGACAGCTGGCCAGGGTAGCGCTTGGCGAAGGCGTCAAGCTGGACCATGTTCAGCACCCGCTTGACCCGCTCGCTGATGTCGGTCTTGCTCAGGTTGCGCACGGTCAGGGGGAAGGCCAGGTTCTCGGCCACGGTCATGTGCGGGAACAGCGCGTAGTTCTGGAACACCATGCCGATGTCGCGTTTGTGCGGCGGCACGTTGTTGATCGAACGCCCGGCCAGCTGGATTTCACCGGCGGTGGGGGTTTCGAAGCCGGCCAGCATCATCAGGCTGGTGGTCTTGCCCGAACCGGACGGACCAAGCAGGGTAAGGAATTCACCCTTGCGAATATCAAGGTTGAGGTTTTTGACGATCAGCGACTCGCCGTCGTAGCTCTTCTGCACACCACGGAAGCTGACCAGCGTTTCGCTGGTTGCAGCGTTCGACTTCGCCTCGCTCATGCCTGCACCTTCTTGTTGGATGACTGCGTAGGCAAAGACTAGACAAGCGGCAAGCGCCGGAAAATCGGGGGGGCTGAGAGAATGCCATCATCCGGATGGAAGATTTTTTGTAGGGATTCCCCTACAAGGATGGCGGGTTTGGAATGCTCCCCTCAGCCCTCCGGCGCCCGCTGTGGGAGCGGGTTCACCCGCGAAGAGGCCGACCCAGGCACCGCAGATGGCAGGTCAGGCCCTTTCGCGGGTAAACCCGCTCCCACAGGGACTCGCTACAGGCGTCAGGAAGTGCATGTCGCAATCAGACCAGCTTGTGCTCCATGGCGTACTTCACCAGCTCCGCCAGCGAGTTCACTTTCAGCTTCTGCATCAGGCGCGCCTTGTGGGTGCTGATGGTCTTGCTCGACAGTGCCAGCTGCTGGGCGATGTCGTTGACGTTGGCGCCCTGGGCCAGGCGCTCGAACACCGAAAACTCCCGCTCCGACAGCAGGGTGTGCAACGGCCGCGACTCGGTCAGGCCCACTTCGAAAACCATGCGGTCGGCCAGCGCCGGGTCGATATAGCGCCCGCCAGCGGCAACCCGCCGAATCGCGGTCAGCAACAGCGCCGGGTCGCTGTCCTTGGTTGCATAGCCCGCCGCCCCGGCCTTCAGTGCCCGTGCCGCCATCTGCGCTTCATCATGCATAGACAGCATCAGGATCGCGGGGGCGTCGTGCAACGCGCGGATCCGCGGTATCGCCTCCAGGCCATTCACGCCCGGCATCGAGATATCCAGCAATACCACCTCGCACGGCGTGTGGCGCAGGGTTTCCAGCAACTGCTCGCCATTACCGGCTTCCCCCGCTACCTGCATGTCCTTGGCCAGGCCAATCAACTGCTTGATACCTTCACGGACAATGGTGTGGTCTTCGGCCACCAGCACTCGAATCACGATCGCTCTCCTACTCCAACGGTATGGCTACGCTCAGGCTGGTGCCTTCGCCCGGTTCGCTGTCCAGCGCCATGCTGCCGCCCAGCATCAGCACCCGCTCACGCACCCCTACCAGGCCGAACGAGGTGGGCCGGGGCTGATCGCGGCAAAAACCCTGGCCGTCATCGCTGACGGTCATGCGCAATTGCCCGTGCTCACGCACCAGCTCGATCTCCACGCTGTGCGCCTGGGCATGTCGCATCACGTTGGTCAGCGCCTCCTGGAGGATACGGAACAGCCCGGTAGCCTTGGCATCGCTCAATGCTGGCAGATTATCCGGTACTTGTACCAGGCAGGGGATTTGCGTGCGTGCTTCAAAGCGCCGCGCCTGCCACTCAATCGCCGAAGCAATGCCGGCATCGAGAATCGGCGGGCGCAAGGCAGTGGCCACGTCGCGCACCAGCTGGAACAGCTGGGCGATCAGGCGCTTCATGCTGGCCAGGCGCTCGTTCAGGCCCGGGTCCAGCTCGGCAAAGGCCAACTCGCACATCGACACCTCCAGCTTGAGCACGGTCAGCATCTGCCCCAGTTCATCGTGTACTTCCCGAGCGATGCGGGCCTTTTCTTCCTCCCGCACACTCTCCAGGTGGGCCGACAGTTCGCGCAGCTGCTCCTGGGATCTGGCCAGTTCCAACTCGGCCCGCTTGCCCTGGGTGATGTCCCACACTACGCCGTCCCACACCACCTGGCCGTTGCCCAGGCGCCGGGTACTGGCTTTGATGTCGGCCCAGCGCTGTTCACCCTGACGGGTGAGGATGCGCCCCTGCCAGGACCAGTCCTGGTCGCTGGCCAGGGCCAGGTCTTGCACCCGGTGGTAATCGGCGCGGTCCTCGGGGTGCACCAGGTTGCGCAGGCCCATCTGCGGGTGCTGAATTTCGCTGGGCGTATAGCCCACCAGCGCCTCGCTACCCTCGCTGATATAGGGGAACTCCAGGTCGCCCTCCGCCGGGTCACGCTCCAGGCGAAACACCAGCCCCGGCACGTTGCCGGCAATCCCCTTGAGCCGCGCCTCGCTTTCGCGCAGGGCCGCCAGGGCGCGGTGGCGCTCGGTAACATCGGCGAGGTAGACCACCAGGTACTCGGAGTCACGAAAGCGCAGAAAACTCAGCGACAGCTCGACCGGCAACAGGCTGTGGTCAGCCCGCTGGCACTGCGTCTCGAACTGGCCAACACCGCCAGCCCCGGCACGCGCGCCCTTCCACAGCTCCAGCCAGCGGTCCATGCTCAGGCTGGGTTCAAAGTCGCTCAGCGGCCGCTCCAGCAGTGCGCCTTCGTCATAGCCCAGCATGCGCTCGGCGGCATGGTTGGCGTACCGTACGTGGCTGTCCCAGTTGACCCAGAGGATGCCCACCGTACTCTGGTCGATGGCGAACTGGCTCAGGCGCAACGCTTCTTCACGCACTTGCCGCTCCACCAGGCTTTCTCGCGTGGCCAGCAGGCTGCGCTCCAACTGACGCTGCTGCCGACGCTGCCACACCAGGGTGGCCAGCGCGCATAACAACAGCATGCTGGACAGCAAGGCCAGGTTCCGCCAGAAACCAGTCGACTCACTCAGACGTGGGTACTTTGGCTGCAGCCAACGCTGGTGCAGTTGCTCCAGCTCCTTGGCCGGCAGCGCCTGCAGGCCACGCTCGAGCACATCGGCCAGCAGCGGCCAGTCGCGCCGCGAACCGATGCGCAATAGTTGCGGCAGACCGATATCGCCGACCACCGCCAGCTCGCCGAACTCGCTTTCGCGCGACAGGCGGCTGAGCTGGGCTTCATCCAGCACTGCAAAACTGGCCTGGCCGCCCACCACCAGTTGCAGGGCCTCGCGCTCGCCGGGCACCCCTTGCAGGTTGAGATTGCTGTAGTTGCCGCGCAGGTAGTCCGCCAGTTGGCTGGGCATGCGCACCGCCACCCGCTGCTCGGCCCCGAGCGTTTCCAGTTCTACGGCCATGGTCCCGGTGCGCGGCCCCACCACCAGTTGCGGCACGCGCATGTAAGGGTCGCTGAACAACCACAGGCGCAGGCTGGTGGGAGTCTGGGTAAGGCCTGGGGCAAAATCGATTTCGCCGGCCTGCAGGGCATGTTCAAGGCTGGCCTGGTCGGTGAAGTTGCGCCAGGTCAGGTCCAGGCGCAGCACCTGCGCCAGGCTGCTCACCAGTTCCACGTTGGCACCGTACAGTTGCTGCAGGCGCCGGTCGAACTGAGCGTAGGGCGCCTGTAACACCAGGCCGACGCGCAGGCTGCGGTGCGTTTCCAGCCATTGCTGCTGGGCCGGCTCCAGGGCAGCCGGGGGCACCGCATCGGGCCTGGCCAATGCAATCAAGGGCAGCCACAAGCAGCCGATAACCAACAGGCGACGCACTCGCTTCATCTACACGCTCGTCTTGGCAAAGGCGGCCTGCAGCATGGCCGTCACGGGCAAATACTATTAGGCTGCCGGTATCATTCTGGCCCCGGGTTGACTCATGTCCACACTTTATCGCACGACGCTGGCAATGTGCTGCCTGGCCTCGATCCTTCCACTCGGCGCCCTGGCCGCCGATCCTGCAGAACCATCCACCACCACCGAGGCACCCGCTGCCCAGGCCCCGCGCCCACCGCTGCTGGAGCGCAGCCAAGAGGATGCCCAGGCGCTCGAGCGACTGGTGCCCAAGGCCGAGCAGCAGACACTGGAGGCCGGAGCGGACAGCTTCCTGGCCCTGTGGAAACCTGCCAACGACAGCGACCCGCAAGGGGCGGTCATTATCGTCCCAGGTGCCGGCGAAACAGCCGACTGGCCGAATGCAGTCGGCCCATTGCGGCAGAAATTCCCCGATATCGGCTGGCACAGCCTGAGCATCAGCCTGCCCGACCTGCTCGCCGACAGCCCGCAGGCGCGGGTCGAAGCCAAGCCGGCTGCCGAACCGGAGCAAGACACGGGCGAAAGCGCCCCGGCCAAGGACGCACCGGCCGATGCCAATGCCAATGTCGCCCAGGCTACGGCGGCCGATGCCGACACCGCACAGAGCACTGACGCCAAACCGGCCAGTGAACAAACCGACCTGGCCGATGCCGAGCGCATTTTCGCCCGCCTGGATGCCGCGGTGGCCTTTGCCCAACAGCACAACACCCGCAGCATCGTGCTGATCGGCCATGGCAGCGGCGCGTATTGGGCGGCCCGCTACCTGAGCGAGAAACAGCCACCGCAGGTGCAGAAACTGGTGATGGTCGCCGCGCAGACACCAGCGCGGGTGGAGCATGACCTGGAAAGCCTGACACCGACCTTGAGAGTGCCGACTGCCGACATCTACTTCGCCACCCGTAGCGGTGACCGCAATGCGGCCACCCAGCGCCTGCAGGCCAGCAAGCGGCAGAAGGACAGCCAATACCGGCAGTTGTCGCTGATTGCCATGCCGGGGAACAAGGCGGCCGAGCAGGAACAACTGTTCCGCCGGGTGCGGGGGTGGATGAGCCCGCAGGGTTGATCCAGGAATTCTGGGGCCGCTTTGCGGCCCTTTCGCGACACAAGGCCGCTCCCACAGGTGCCGCGCAAAACCCGAGGGCTGCGCTGTACTTGTGGGAGCGGCCTTGTGTCGCGAAAGGGGTGCGAAGCGCCCCCGCTTTTACAGGCCGCGCCGCTTACGGATCATTGCGTAAGCCTGATGCAACTCCCGGGTCCGCTCGGTCGCTTCACGCACCTGCGCATCACTGGCACCAGTGCCCGCCAGCTTGTCCGGGTGGTGCCGGCTGACCAGCCGACGATATGCCTGCTTGACCTTGTCACCATCGGTGTCTGCCTCGACCGCCAGCAAGCGCAACGCCGCCGCATAGGTCATGGCCACCCCTTCCGGCCCCGCTGCCCTGCGCGGCTCGTATTCCAACGACATGGCCTGCACCTGCCGCCGGCTCAGGCCCAGTTTCTGCCCCCAGTCCAGCAGCAGCTCACGCTCCTTGTTACCCATCTTGCCGTCGGCCCAGACCATGCGCCAACAGGCACGCAGGGTACCTTCGGCCGCATGCGGCTGCTGGCGAATGCGCCGCAGGTGCCCACCCAGCCTGTCCTTGCCCGACTTGCCACGATTGAACGCGGCAATCGCGCGCAGCCGAGCCGCTTCGGTCAGGTCCAGGCGCGCCATTTCCTGGCGCGCCTGCTGGATATGCTGCTCTCCCACCCGGCCATCGCTCTTGGCCAGACGCCCGAGCATCACGAACAGCAACTCGTCGTCCTGCAAGGCGGGACGCCCGCCCAAGCGCTCGCGCATGTCCTCCCAGCCTTGCAAACGCAGGCGGCGGTCCATGGCCTGCCCGAGCAAGGCGCCGAGCAGGGCTCCAGGGATGCTGGCAACGGCAAAGCCGGCACCGGCGCCAATCACCGTGCTTGGCCACCACATGTCAGACGCGCTCGCCGATCAGGCGCTCGGCCTCGGCCAGGCGTTCGAGCGTACCGACATCTACCCAGTGCCCACGGTAGTGCTCGCCACTGACCTGGCCCGCCACCATGGCCTGGCGCAGCAGCGGCGCCAGCTTGAAGGCGCCAGGCTGGCAGCCTTCGAACAGCGCCGGGTGCAGCACCGAAAGGCCGCTGAAAGTCAGCGTACCGGGCGCATCGTCACCATCGACCACTCGCTCGCCCAACAGGCGGAAGTCGCCGCGGCCATGATGGCCGGGGTTGTCGACCAGCACCAGGTGAGCCAGGCCTTGCAGGGGGACCTGCAGGCGCGCGAAATCATAGTCGGTCCAGATATCGCCGTTCACCAACAGGAACGGCGCATCCCCAAGCAGTGGCAGGGCCTTGAAGATGCCACCGCCGGTTTCCAGCGGTTCACCTTCGGGCGAATAGCGGATGCTCAGGCCGAAACGGCTGCCATCCCCCAGGTGGTCTTCGATCTGCTGGCCGAGCCAGGCATGGTTGATCACCACCTCGGTGACGCCCGCCGCAGCCAGGGCCCGCAGGTGGTACTCGATCAATGGTTGGCCGGCGACAGCGACCAGTGGTTTGGGGGTGTGCAGGGTCAGCGGGCGCATGCGCTCGCCTTTACCCGCTGCCAGGATCATTGCCTTCATGCACGCGCTCCGGCCTGCAACTCGGCAATCAGCTCACCCAACTCCGCCAATTCGGGCCGACGGCTGATCACTTCTTTTATATAGGCGAAGAAGCGCGGCACGTCGCCCAGGTAACGGGGTTTGCCGTCGCGGTGGCAAATACGGGCGAAGATGCCGATTACCTTGAGGTGGCGCTGCACACCCATCAGGTCGCTGGCACGCTGAAACGCCTCGAAGTCGGCCTGCACCGGGATGCCGGCAGCCTGCGCCTTCTGCCAGTAGTCGCGCAGCCAGCCTTCGACCCGTGCCTGCGGCCAGCTGAGGAAGGCGTCCTTGAACAGACAGGTGATGTCGTAGGTGACGGGGCCGTACACGGCATCCTGGAAATCCAGCACGCCGGGGTTGGGCGTGCTCTGCATCAGGTTGCGCGGCATGTAGTCGCGGTGCACCAGCACCTTGGGCTGGGCCAGGGCGCTGTCGATCAGCAACTGGCTGATACGCTGCCAGGTGGCTTTCTGGGTTTCGCTGAGGGTAACGCCAAGTTCACGCCCCACGTACCATTCGGGGAACAGCTCGACTTCACGCCGCAGCAACGCATCGTCGTAGCTGGGCAGCGGCGCGTCCATTGGCAGGCGCTGGAACGCCAGCAGCGCGTCGATGGCATCGGCGAACAGGCCGTCGGCGTTGTCGGCATCAATGATGTCAAGGTATGTCTGGTGGCCCAGGTCACCCAGCAGCAGGAAGCCGCGCTCCAGGTCCTGGGCGTGGATCTGCGGTACGTGCACGTCGGCACTGGCCAGCAGGTGGTCGATGGCGACGAACGGTCGGCAGTTTTCCTGCGGCGGTGGCGCATCCATGATCACGAAGCTGTGGCCGGCGCCCTGCCAGCGGAAATAACGGCGGAAGCTGGCGTCGCTGCTGGCCGCGGTCAGGTTGCCTGCGGGCACATCGCCCCAGGCGTTTTTCCGGAAAAGATCATTGAGCTGCTCATCGAGCCAGACCGTCAGTTGTTGCAGGCGTACATCGTGTTCAGGCATTACAAGGGTCTCCGACGGCCCTAGCCGTCAAGCGGGTCATGCTTTATTATCCAGCATCTTTTTCAGACCATCGAGAGGCGTGCGGCCCCACACGCGGGCAGATGGCACGCAGGAAGCCCGGACTAATAAGATGGCATTGAAATCCCCCGCGTTTCGTAGAAAGTTTCCGTTGCTGGTAACCGGCGGTCTGCTGGCCCTGCAACCTCTGGCCACGTCATACGTGGTGGCAGCCGAACAGTTCGACTGCCAAGTGTCCGCCTCCGGTGGTTGGGACTGCAAGCCCAAGACCCCAGTCAACAACCTGCCGCCGCGCCCGGTGCACGAGGGTGCTGCCGTCAGCACCGGCACCGAAGCCGCGAGCGAAGGCGAAACTGCGGACCGGCCGGTGCTGGTCACCGAGGCCAAGGGCCGTGCCCTGAAGTCGCGTAGCGAAGACTACAGCCACCTGGACTGGGTACCGCGAGAAAAACTCACTGCCGCGCAGCTGGCCGAAACCGGCCCGTACTGCGGTGGCGCGTACATCGAGCCAACCCGCCCAGGCATGGCCGATACCACGCCTAAGGACGAGTCGCCGACCTACATCAACGCCAAGGTGTCCAAGTACCAGCAGGAGCAGCAGATCGCTACTCTCGCCGGTGACGTGGTGATGCGCCAGGGCAGCATGCAGGCCGAGGCCGACGAGGCCAACCTCTACCAGACCGAAAACCGTGGCGAGCTCAAAGGCAACGTCAGGATCCGTGACAACGGTTCGCTGGTGGTCGGTGACGAGGCACAGATCCAGCTCGACACGGGTGAAGCCCAGGTCGACAACGCCGAATACGTGATGCACAAGTCGCACATCCGCGGCAGTGCCCTGTACGCCAAGCGTGGCGAAAACGCCATCATCCGCCTCAAGGACGGTACGTACACCACCTGCGAACCGGGCAGCAACGCCTGGCAGTTGAAGGGCAACAACATCACCCTGAACCCGGCCACCGGTTTCGGTACCGCGACCAACGTTACGCTGCGGGTCAAGGATTTCCCGGTGTTCTACACACCGTACATCTACTTCCCGATCGACGACCGTCGCCAGTCCGGTTTCCTGCCGCCATCGTTCAGCAGCACCAGCGACACCGGCTTCATGCTGGTCACGCCGTACTACTTCAACCTGGCGCCGAACTACGACGCCACGTTGTACCCGCGCTACATGACCAAGCGCGGCCTGCTGATGGAAGGCGAGTTCCGCTACCTGACGCCTTCCAGCGAAGGCCAGTTCGGTGGCGCGTACCTCAACGACAAGAACGACGACCGCAAAGACCAGACTGACTACAAAGAACAGCGCTGGATGGTCAACTGGCAGCACAAGGGCGGGCTGGACGAGCGCCTGATGGCCGAGGTGGACTACACCGACATCAGCGACCCGTTCTACTTCCAGGACCTGGAGTCCGACCAGATCGGTATTGAAACCCAGGACTTGCTGAACCAGCAGGGTGCACTGACCTACCGTGGTGACAACTACACCGCGCGGTTGAATGTGCATGCCTACGAGATGGCGACCATCTCGAAGATCACGCCGTATGATCGTCTGCCGCAGATTACCTTCAACGGTAAGCTGCCGTTTGAGCCGGGTGGGCTGAACCTTAGCTATGAAACCGAAGCTGTTCGCTTTGATCGTGACCTGAAAAACGACCTGGTCTTCAACGAAGACGGTCTGCCAGACAGAACCGCAGGTGTCGTCACGGATCCGGTCACAGGAGAAGTGCTAGGCGGTCGCCGGCTGGATCAGAACGTTTCCGGTATTGCCCGCGCCAACGGCAACCGCTTCAACGTTGCGCCGTCGATCAGCCTGCCGATGGAAGCCAGCTACGGCTTCCTGACTCCCAAGCTGAAGTACGCATATACCCACTACGATCTGGACCTGGACAGCCAAGGTAAAACGCAGGCTATCGCGCAATCGGCCAACCCAGCGTACGGCAGCTACAACAGCTCGCTGAACCGCGACGTACCGATCTTCAGCGTGGACAGCGGGCTCTACTTCGACCGCAATACGTCGTTGTTCGGCACCAACTACAAGCAAACCCTCGAACCGCGCCTGTACTACCTCTATGTCCCGTACAAGGATCAGAGAGACATCCCGCTGTTCGACTCGGGTGAGACCCTGTTCAGCTACGACTCGCTGTTCCGCGACAACCGCTTCAGCGGCACCGACCGTATCGGCGACGAGAACAAACTGTCGCTGGGCGTGACTACCCGCTGGATCGAAGAAAGCGGCTTCGAGCGCCAGAACTTCAGCATCGGCCAAGCCTTCTACTTCAAGGACCGCAAAGTTCAGCTCCCAGGTATCGATTATCGCACCCGCAGCGACTCGCAGTCCGATGTGTCGCCATACGCGCTGGTATACAACTACTACTTCAACCGCGACTGGCGCTTCAATTCGGACTTCAACTGGGACCCGGACAGCCGCAGCACCCGCTCGGGCAGCGCGATGTTCCACTACCAGCCTGAAGACAACCCGAACAAAGTGGTCAACCTCGGTTATCGCTACCGTAACGACACCATCTCCTACGATTCCACGACCGGTACCTGGAAAGTGGGCGGTGGCGACTACGGCGTTCCAGGCAATGAGAACTACATCAAGGACTACTACAAGATCCAGCAGCATGACTTCTCGGTCATCTGGCCGATCGTTCCGCAGTGGAGCGTCATCGCTCGCTGGCAGCATGACTACAACCGCAACCGCACCCTGGAAGCCATGGGTGGTTTCGAGTACGACAACTGCTGCTGGAAGCTGCGCCTGATCAACCGCTACTGGATCGATTACGACGACTTCAGCCAAGCCCTCCCGGCAAACGAAAAGGGCGACCACGGCATCTTCCTTCAGATCGTCCTGAAAGGCCTCGGTGGTGTAGTCGGCAACAAGGTCGAATCTTTCCTCGACCAAGGCATTCAAGGTTACCGTGAACGTGAAGACCAAGCTTATTGATCGACTGCGCCCAGCGTTGCTGGGCGTTGCATTGCTGAGTGGCGCGGTGCATGCCGCGGTACAACCTCTTGATCGCGTGGTAGCCATCGTCGACAACGACGTGGTCATGCAAAGCCAGCTGGACCAGCGTGTCCGCGAGGTCCAGCAAACCATCGCCAAGCGCGGCGGCGGCATGCCGCCTGCCGGCGCGCTGGACCAGCAGGTGCTGGAACGCCTGATCGTCGAGAACCTGCAACTGCAGATCGGCGAGCGCTCCGGCATCCGCATCACCGACGAAGAGCTGAATCAGGCCATCGGCACCATTGCCCAGCGCAACGGCATGTCGCTGGACCAGTTCCGCGCCGCCCTGGCCCGTGACGGCCTGTCGTTCGACGACGCCCGCGAGCAGGTCAAGCGCGAAATGATCATCAGCCGCGTGCGCCAGCGCCGCGTGGCAGAGCGTATCCAGGTGTCCGAGCAGGAAGTGAAGAACTTCCTCAACTCCGACCTTGGCAAGATGCAGATGTCGGAAGAGTACCGCCTGGCCAACATCCTGATCCCGACCCCGGAAGCAGCCAACTCGGAAGCCATCCAGGCCGCCGCACGCCAGGTTGGCGATGTGTACCAGCAGCTCAAGCAGGGCGCGGACTTCGGCCAGATGGCCATTGCCCGCTCCGCCAGCGAAAACGCCCTGGAAGGCGGTGAGATGGGCTGGCGTAAAGCCGGCCAACTGCCGCCAGACTTCGCCAAGATGCTCAGCAGCATGGCGGTAGGCGACATCACTCAGCCCATTCGCATCCCCAACGGTTTCATCATCCTCAAGCTCGAGGAAAAGCGCGGTGGCAGCGAGAACGTGCTGCGTGACGAAGTGCACGTGCGCCACATCCTGATCAAGCCAAGCGAAATTCGCAGCGAAGCGGCCACCGAGCAACTGGCCGAGCGCCTGTACGAGCGCATCAAGAACGGCGAAGACTTCGGCGAACTGGCCAAGAGCTTCTCGGAAGACCCGGGTTCGGCGCTCAACGGCGGCGACCTCAACTGGGTTGACCCGAACAGCCTGGTACCGGAGTTCCGCGAGCAGATGGCCAACGCCGCCCAAGGCGAAGTCACCCGTCCGTTCAAGACCCAGTACGGCTGGCATGTTCTGGAAGTGCTGGGCCGCCGCGCCACTGACAGCACCGAGCAGGCGCGTGAACAGCAGGCCATGAGCGTACTGCGCAACCGCAAGTACGACGAAGAGCTGCAGACCTGGCTGCGCCAGATCCGCGACGAGGCCTACGTTGAAATCAAGCTGCCTGGCACCGACCAGGCCGCCCAGTGAAGCCCCTGCGCTTCGCCGTCACCCCCGGCGAGCCGGCCGGCATAGGCCCCGACCTGTGCCTGTTGCTCGCCGCAGACGCCCAGCCCCACCCCCTGATCGCCATTACCAGCCGTGACCTGCTCGCCGAGCGGGCCACGCAGCTGGGGCTGGCCGTCAACCTGCTGCCGGTAGCGCCAGGCCAATGGCCCGAGCAGCCGGCGCCAGCGGGTAGCCTGTACGTCTGGGATACCCCCCTGGCGGCCCCGGTAGTGCCTGGCCTGCTCGACAAGGCCAATGCGGCGTTCGTGCTGGAAACCCTGACCCGTGCCGGGCAAGGCTGTCTGGACGGGCATTTCGCCGGAATGATCACCGCCCCTGTACACAAGGGCGTGATCAACGAAAGCGGTATCGCCTTCTCCGGGCATACCGAGTTCCTCGCCGAACTGACCCACACCGCGCAAGTGGTCATGATGCTGGCCACCCGTGGCTTGCGCGTGGCCCTGGTGACCACACACCTGCCGCTGCGCGACATTGCCGACGCCATCACTGCCGAGCGCATCGAGCGTGTAACCCGTATCCTGCATGCCGACATGCGCGACAAGTTTGGCATTGCCAACCCGCGCATCCTGGTGTGCGGCCTCAACCCGCACGCGGGCGAGGGCGGCCACCTGGGTCGCGAGGAAATCGACATCATCGAGCCGACCCTGGCCCGCCTGCGCACCGAAGGCATGGACCTGCGCGGGCCACTGCCGGCCGATACCCTGTTTACCCCCAAATATCTGGAGCACTGCGACGCAGTGCTGGCGATGTACCACGACCAGGGCCTGCCCGTACTCAAGTACAAAGGCTTCGGTGCTGCGGTCAACGTGACCTTGGGCCTGCCGATCATCCGTACGTCGGTCGACCACGGCACCGCCCTGGACCTTGCCGGTACCGGCAAGGTCGACACCGGCAGCCTGCGCGTCGCGCTGGAAACCGCCTACCAGATGGCCGAGAACCGACCATGAACGAGCAATACCAACACCGGGCGCGCAAGCGCTTCGGCCAGAACTTCCTGCACGACGCCGGCATCATCGACCGCATCCTGCGCGCCATCAACGCCAAGGCTGGCGAACATCTGCTGGAAATCGGCCCGGGCCAGGGCGCCCTGACCGAAGGCCTGCTGGGTAGCGGTGCACAGCTGGACGTGGTGGAACTGGACAAGGACCTGGTGCCGATCCTGCAGCACAAGTTCGCCGACCGCAGCAATTTCCGCCTGCACCAGGGCGACGCCCTGAAGTTCGACTTCAACCAGCTGGGCGTGCCACCGCGTAGCCTCAAGGTGGTGGGCAACCTGCCCTATAACATCTCCACCCCGCTGATCTTCCACCTGCTCAGCCATGCCGGGCTGATCCGCGACATGCACTTCATGCTGCAGAAGGAGGTGGTCGAGCGCATGGCCGCCGGCCCTGGCGGTGGTGACTGGGGGCGTTTGTCGATCATGGTGCAGTACCACTGCCGAGTCGAGCACCTGTTCAACGTTGGCCCTGGCGCCTTCAACCCGCCGCCGAAAGTGGACTCGGCCATCGTCCGCCTGGTACCGCACGAAGTGCTGCCGTACCCGGCCAAGGACGCAAAGCTGCTGGAGCAGGTGGTACGCGAAGCCTTCAACCAGCGCCGCAAGACCCTGCGCAATACCATGAAAGGCCTGCTCGACAGCGCGGCCATCGAAGCGGCTGGCGTGGATGGCAGCCTGCGCCCTGAACAGCTGGACCTGGCAGCCTTCGTGCGCCTGGCTGACCAGTTGGCCGATCAGCAAGCCTGATATCGCCTGTATCGGCCCTTTCGCGGGTAAACCCGCTCCCACAGGAATTGCACAATCCTTGAAATCTTTGTGATCCCTGTGAGAGCGGGTTTACCCGCGAAAGGGCCGGCACTGACAACAAAGCCCCCAAGCCCCTGCACCGCTGGCCCTCCCCCCTCTCAATGGCCTAGACTGCATTATTGCTTCAGTTCGCCCAAGGCCCTTGCATGTCCGACCCCCGCTATCAGATCGACGTCAGCGTCGTGACCCGCTACCTCAAAGAACAATCCGACCCTGAAAACAGTCGTTTCGCTTTCGCCTACACCATCACCGTGCAGAACAATGGCTCGCTCAAGGCCAAGCTGCTGTCGCGCCACTGGCTGATCACCAACGGTGACGGCGAGGTGGAGGAAGTGCGTGGTGCCGGTGTGGTCGGCCAGCAGCCCAATATCGACCCGGGCCAGAGCCACACCTACAGCAGCGGCGCGGTCATCAGCACCCGCGTGGGCACCATGCAGGGCAGCTACCAGATGTTCGCAGAAGACGGCAAACGCTTCGATGCCGAGATCGCCCCCTTCCGCCTAGCGGTGCCCGGAGCGCTGCACTGATGGCTACCTACGCCGTCGGTGACCTGCAGGGCTGCCTGCAGCCACTCAAATGCCTGCTCGAACGGGTCAGCTTCAACCCCGCCGTCGACCGCCTGTGGCTGGTCGGCGACCTGGTCAACCGCGGCCCCGAGTCACTGGAAACCTTGCGCTTCCTCTATTCGATCCGCCAGTCGCTGGTGTGCGTACTGGGCAACCATGACCTGCACCTGCTGGCCGCCTGGCACAACGTCGAACGCCTGAAGAAAAGCGACACCCTGCGCGAAATCATCGAAGCGCCGGACGCCGACGCGCTGTTCGACTGGCTGCGCCGGCAAAAACTGCTGCATTACGACGAGCCGCGTGGCATTGCCCTGGTTCACGCTGGCATTCCGCCGCAATGGACCTTGGGCAAAGCCCTGGCGCTGGCCGCCGAGGTCGAGGAAGTGCTGCGCGACGACGAGCGCCTGAAACTGTACCTGGACGGCATGTACGGCAACGAGCCGAACAAGTGGAACAAGAACCTCAGCGGCATCGAACGCTTGCGGGTCATCACCAACTACCTCACACGCATGCGCTTCTGCACCGCCGAGGGCAAGCTTGACCTCAAGAGCAAGGAAGGCCTGGATACTGCGCCCAAAGGCTACAAACCCTGGTACGCGCACAAGGACCGCCGCTCACGCCACGTGAAGATCATCTTCGGCCACTGGGCCGCCCTGCAGGGACAGGTCGACGAGCCCGGCGTCATCGCCCTGGATACCGGTTGCGTGTGGGGCGGCGCCATGACCCTGTACAACGTCGACAACGGCGAATACCACCGCTGCGATTGCGCCGACGACGGCACCCTGCGCCAATCGGCACAACCCACTACACTCAACGACCACACCTGAAGGAAGTAGTACCCATGAGCGAATTCAAGCGCATCCCTCCCGAGCAGGCCTTGGAGCTTCGCAAGAAAGAAGGTGCGGTCGTCGTCGATATTCGCGACCCCCAAGCTTTCGCCGCCGGCCACATCACCGGTGCCAAGCATCTGGATAACCATTCGGTCGCCGAGTTCATCCGCAACGCCGACCTCGATGCCCCGACCCTGGTGGTGTGCTACCACGGCAATTCCAGCCAGAGCGCTGCCGCCTACCTGGTGAACCAAGGCTTCTCCGACGTATACAGCGTGGACGGCGGCTTTGAGCTGTGGCGCGCCACCTACCCGGCCGAGACCGCCCAGGGCACTGCCGAATAATTTTTTTCATTTTTACCGCAGCCCGCGCCCCGTGCGGGCTTGCGGCTTATCTGACGAACGGTCGTTCGTAACTTCTCCGCCCCTCGCCCTTGACCTTGCGGATAACCAACTATTCTTAAGCGCAGGCCATCCAGAAAAAGGGGAGAGCCGGTACACCGGCGTGCGGGTCATCGGTAGCGTTACAGGGTGTTCTGGGGGGTATACAGCAGCCGGCGGACCCGGTTGCATGCCAGCATCAGCTGACTGATCCGGCGTCGTCTCCACGTATCGAGCGAGGTGACGTCATGAGTATTTTTAGCCACTTCCAACAACGTTTCGAGTCTACGCGCCAGGAAGAACTCTCGCTGCAGGAGTACCTCGAGCTGTGCAAAGAGGATCGCAGTGCCTACGCATCGGCGGCCGAACGGCTGTTGCTGGCCATCGGTGAGCCGGAGCTGATCGACACCTCAACCAACTCCAGACTGTCGCGAATCTTCTCCAACAAGGTTATCCGCCGCTATCCGGCCTTTGCCGACTTCCATGGCATGGAAGAGTGCATCGACCAGATCGTGTCCTACTTCCGCCACGCCGCCCAAGGCCTGGAAGAAAAGAAACAGATCCTCTATCTGCTGGGCCCGGTGGGCGGCGGCAAATCGTCGCTGGCCGAAAAACTCAAGCAACTGATGGAAAAGGTACCGTTCTACGCCATCAAGGGCTCGCCGGTATTCGAGTCGCCCCTGGGGCTGTTCAACGCCACCGAAGACGGGGCCATTCTCGAGGAAGAGTACGGCATCCCGCGGCGCTACCTGAACACCATCATGTCGCCATGGGCTACCAAGCGCCTTCAGGAATTCGGCGGCGACATCAGCAAGTTCAAGGTGGTGAAGCTGTACCCGTCGATCCTCAACCAGGTCGCCATCGCCAAGACCGAACCCGGCGACGAGAACAACCAGGACATTTCGGCCCTGGTCGGCAAGGTGGATATCCGCAAGCTCGAGGAATTCCCACAGAACGACGCCGACGCCTACGCCTATTCGGGTGCACTGTGCCGGGCCAACCAGGGCCTGATGGAATTCGTCGAGATGTTCAAGGCCCCGATCAAGGTCCTGCACCCGTTGCTCACCGCCACCCAGGAAGGCAACTACAACAGCACCGAAGGCCTCGGCGCCATCCCCTACTCCGGGATTTTGCTGGCCCACTCCAACGAATCGGAATGGCATACCTTCCGCAACAACAAGAACAACGAGGCGTTCATCGACCGGATCTACATCGTCAAGGTGCCGTACTGCCTGCGCGTCAGCGACGAAATCAAGATCTATGACAAGCTGCTGATCAACAGCTCGCTGGCCAAGGCCCACTGCGCACCCGACACACTGAAGATGCTCGCCCAGTTCACCGTGCTGTCGCGCCTGAAAGAGCCGGAAAACTCCAACATCTATTCGAAGATGCGGGTGTACGATGGGGAAAACCTCAAAGACACCGATCCGAAGGCCAAGTCGATCCAGGAGTACCGCGATGCCGCCGGCGTCGACGAGGGCATGAACGGCCTGTCGACCCGCTTCGCGTTCAAGATCCTGTCCAAGGTTTTCAACTTCGACCCGCATGAAGTGGCCGCCAACCCGGTGCACCTGCTGTATGTGCTGGAACAGCAGATCGAGCAGGAACAGTTCCCTGCCGAAGTGCGCGAACGCTACCTGCGCTACCTGAAAGAGTACCTGGCCCCGCGCTATATCGAGTTCATCGGTAAGGAAATCCAGACCGCTTACCTGGAGTCCTACAGTGAATACGGCCAGAACATCTTCGACCGCTACGTGCTGTACGCCGACTTCTGGATCCAGGACCAGGAATACCGCGACCCGGAAACCGGCGAAATCCTCAACCGTATCGCCCTCAACGAAGAACTGGAGAAGATCGAGAAACCGGCCGGCATCAGCAACCCGAAAGATTTCCGCAACGAAATCGTCAATTTCGTACTGCGTGCCCGTGCCAACAACAACGGCAAGAACCCGAGCTGGCTGAGCTACGAAAAGCTGCGGGTGGTGATCGAGAAGAAAATGTTCTCCAACACCGAGGACCTGCTGCCAGTCATCAGCTTCAACGCCAAGGCCAGCAAGGAGGACCAACAGAAACACAACGACTTCGTCACGCGCATGGTGGAGCGTGGTTACACCGACAAACAGGTTCGTCTGCTGTCGGAATGGTACCTGCGGGTCAGGAAATCGCAATAAAGCGACAAGCTACCCACCGCACGCCCAGGGCTGCTACACCAGCCTTGGGCGGCGGCAGCTGCTTTGCTGCCTTTACGTGCAGCAGCTCGTAGCTTGAAGCGTGCAGCTGTTCCCAGCTACCGGAGGGACCATGAGCTACGTTATAGATCGACGCCTGAACGGCAAGAACAAGAGCACGGTCAACCGCCAGCGCTTCCTGCGGCGGTACCGCGAGCACATCAAGAAAGCCGTCGAAGAGGCGGTGAGCCGCCGTTCCATCATGGACATGGAACATGGCGAGCAGATCAGCATTCCAGGGCGCGACATCGACGAACCGGTGCTGCACCATGGTCGCGGGGGCAAACAGACCATCGTGCACCCAGGCAACAAGGAATTCACTGCCGGTGAACATATCCCCAGGCCGCAAGGTGGCGGCGGTGGCAGCGGCCGTGGCAAGGCCGGCAACTCCGGCGAGGGCATGGACGACTTCGTCTTCCAGATCACCCAGGAGGAATTCCTCGAGTTCATGTTCGAGGACCTCGAACTGCCCAATCTGGTCAAACGTCACCTGACCGGGGCCGACACCTTCAAGACCGTGCGCGCCGGTATCGCCAACGAAGGCAACCCGTCACGCATCAACATCGTGCGTACCCTGCGCTCGGCCCATGCCCGGCGTATCGCCCTGACCGGCAGCAGTCGCGCACTGCTGCGCGAAGCACAGAAGGAACTTGCCCGCCTGAAGGTAGAGGAGCCGGACAATTTCACCGATATCCAGGAAGTCGAACAGGAAATCGAACGCCTGAAGGCACGCATCAACCGCCTGCCCTTCCTCGACACCTTCGACCTCAAGTACAACCTGTTGGTCAAGCAGCCCAACCCCAGCTCCAAGGCGGTGATGTTCTGCCTGATGGACGTGTCCGGCTCGATGACCCAGGCCACCAAGGACATCGCCAAACGCTTTTTCATCCTGCTGTACCTGTTCCTCAAGCGTAACTACGAGCGCATCGAAGTGGTGTTCATCCGCCACCACACCAGCGCCCGTGAAGTGGACGAGGAAGAATTCTTCTATTCGCGGGAAACCGGCGGCACCATCGTTTCCAGCGCGCTCAAGCTGATGCAGGAGGTCATGGCCGAACGCTACCCGGCCAGTGACTGGAACATCTACGCCGCCCAGGCCTCCGACGGCGACAACTGGAACGACGACTCGCCGATCTGCCGCGATATCCTGGCCAAACAGATCATGCCGCATGTGCAGTACTACACTTACGTTGAAATCACCCCTCGTGAGCACCAGGCGCTGTGGTACGAATACGAGCGCATCGGCGAAGCCTTCCCCGACACGTTCGCCCAGCAGCAGTTGGTATCGGCCGGCGACATCTACCCGGTCTTCCGTGAACTCTTCCAGCGCAGGTTAGCCACATGACCGCCAGAGCACAGAGACGCCAACCTATTTCCACCGGGTCCGAGTGGACGTTCGAACTGATCCAGACCTACGACCGGGAAATCAGCCGCCTGGCCGAGCGTTACGCCCTGGACACCTACCCCAACCAGATCGAGGTGATTACCGCCGAGCAGATGATGGACGCCTACGCCTCGGTCGGCATGCCGCTGGGTTATCACCATTGGTCCTATGGCAAGCAGTTCCTAAGCACGGAAAAGTCCTACAGCCGCGGCCAGATGGGCCTGGCCTACGAGATCGTGATCAACTCCGACCCGTGCATCGCCTACCTGATGGAAGAAAACACCATGTGCATGCAGGCACTGGTGATCGCCCATGCCTGCTACGGCCATAACAGCTTCTTCAAGGGCAACTACCTGTTCCGCACCTGGACCGACGCCAGCTCGATCATCGACTACCTGGTGTTCGCCAAGCAGTACATCGCCCAGTGCGAAGAGCGCCATGGCATCGATGCCGTGGAAGACCTGATCGACTCCTGCCATGCCCTGATGAACTATGGCGTCGACCGTTACAAGCGGCCTTATCCGATTTCCGCTGAAGAGGAGCGGCGGCGGCAGAAGGAGCGCGAGGAGCACCTGCAGCGGCAGATCAATGACCTGTGGCGGACCATTCCGAAGAGCGCAGACAAGGGCAACGAGCGCGATGATGCGCGCTTCCCCGCCGAACCGCAGGAAAACATCCTGTATTTCATCGAGAAGAACGCCCCGTTGCTGGAACCCTGGCAGCGTGAGGTGGTGCGCATCGTGCGCAAGATCGCCCAGTATTTCTACCCGCAGCGCCAGACCCAGGTGATGAACGAAGGCTGGGCGACGTTCTGGCACTACACGCTGATGAACGACCTGTATGACGAGGGGCTGATCACCGAAGGCTTCATGATGGAGTTCCTGCAGTCGCACACCAGTGTGGTGTTCCAGCCCGGTTTCGACAGCCCTTACTACAACGGCATCAACCCCTACGCACTGGGCTTTGCGATGTACACCGACATCCGCCGCATGTGCGAAAACCCGACCGAGGAAGATCGCCGCTGGTTCCCCGACATTGCCGGCAGTGACTGGCTTTCCACCATCAAGTTCGCCATGAGCAGCTTCAAGGACGAGAGCTTCATCCTGCAGTACCTGTCACCCAAGGTCATGCGCGACCTCAAGCTGTTCAGCATCCTCGATGACGACCAGCGCGATGACCTGTACGTACCTGCCATCCACGACGAGGCCGGCTACCGGACCATCCGCGAATTACTGGCGGCGCAGTACAACCTGGGCAACCGCGAACCGAACGTGCAGATCTGGAGCGTCGACCGCCGCGGCGACCGCTCGCTGACCTTGCGTCACCAGCAACACAACCGCAAGCCGCTGGGCGATTCGACCGATGAAGTGCTCAAGCATCTGCACCGCCTGTGGGGCTTCGATATCCACCTGGAGACCGTGCAGGGCGAGCAGGTGATGAAGACCCACCACATGCCACCGCGCGGCGAGCACGGCGAAAACGCCGACTACGGCCGCATGGACCTGGCTGTCATCCACCACCTCTAGTGCCACGCCATAACTGCCGACAGGGTATCCTGTCGGCAGTTATGGAGAGTTGCACATGCACATCTACAAAGTCGGCGGCGCCGTGCGCGACCGCCTGCTCGGCCGCCCCGTCAGTGATATCGACTGGCTGGTGGTCGGCGCCACGGTCGAAGAAATGCACGCCAAGGGCTTTCGGCCAGTTGGCGCTGATTTTCCGGTGTTCCTGCACCCGAAAACCGGCGAGGAATACGCCCTGGCGCGCACCGAACGCAAGAGCGGGCGTGGCTATGGTGGGTTCACCTTCCATGCAAGCCCCGATGTGACCTTGGAAGAAGACCTGATCCGCCGTGACTTGACCATCAATGCGATGGCCGAAGACGAAGCGGGCACGGTGTACGACCCCTATCACGGCAAGGACGATCTCGATAAGCGCCTGTTGCGCCACGTTTCACCGGCATTCGCCGAAGATCCCTTGCGCGTGCTGCGTGTTGCGCGCTTTGCTGCCCGTTATGCACCGCTGGGTTTCCGGGTTGCCGATGAGACGCTTGAATTGATGCGCCAGATCAGCGCCTCGGGCGAACTGCAGGCGCTGACCGCCGAGCGCAGCTGGAAGGAAATCGAGCGGGCGCTGATGGAAGCGCAGCCGCAGGTGTTCTTCCAGGTGCTGCATGCTTGCGGGGCTCTGCAGGAGCTGCTGCCTGAGCTTGATGACGGCCCCCAGGCCCTGGCGGCGCTGGAACAGGCAGCACTGTATGAACAGCCCCTGCCGGTACGCTGGGCCTGCTTGTTGCGGGCGCTGACACCAGCCGCGATCAAAGCCGTCAACCAGCGCCTCAAGGCGCCGCGAGAGTGCCAGGAGCTGGCGTTGCTGACGGGTGAGTGCCTGGCGCAAGGCAACCAGGCGCTGGAGCTGCCCGCCACGGCACTGCTGGAGTTGTTGCAGAAGTTCGATGTGTATCGGCGGCCGCAGCGGTTCGAGGATTTCCTGATAGCTTGCGAGATGACAGCGCTGGGTGAGTGCAAGTCGGGTTATCCACAGGCCGATTACCTGCGAGGGGCAGCGGCGGCGGTGCGGGCAGTGGATGTGAAGCCGTTGGTGCAGGCAGGGCTGACTGGCCAGGCCTTGGGTGAAGCACTCAAAAGTGAGCGGTTGAAAGCGCTCGAGGCTTACAAGCTCGGTTGAGCATACCGGCCCCTTCGCGGCTAAAGCCGCTCCCACAGGGATGGCACAACATTTGGCATCACGCGATCCCTGTGGGAGCGGCTTTAGCCGCGAAAGGGCCGGTACAGGCTCAAACTGGAGTGAGCTGCAACCCACGCCACTCAAAGGCAACCGGCGCCAGCACCTGATCGATCCGCGCCTCCTGCCACAACTGCGCCATCGTCTTGCCTACCCCCGGATGCACCAGCTCCGGCGCCAGCAGCGACAGCGGCCACAGCACAAAGGCGTTCTTCAGTATCTCGGCCCGAGGCAGCACCAGCCCATCGAACGTGCCGTGCAAATCGTCGTACATCAGCACGTCGATATCCAGCGGCAGCCCTTTGCGGTCCGGCGCATAGCGGCCATTGTCGGCTTCAATGAACTTCAGCCGGCGATCCAGTTCGATCAACGGCAACGCAGTCTGCCCGGTCACCACGAAGTTGATGAACGGCCCGCTCTTGATCCCCACCGCCTGGCTTTCGAACGCCGGCGAACAGCGTATGTCGGTCAGGATGCCTGCCAACGCATCGAGCCCGGCGCACAAATGTGCCTCGCGGTCGATGTTGCTGCCAAGGCCAAGGTAAACCGTGCTCAGAGACATCCGCGCTCGATCTCCACGCCAACACCACCACGGGCCGCCGGCACCGCACCCGGCTTGGTCAGTTTCAACCGCACCCACGGGATGTGAAACTCTTCCATCAACGTCGCCACCAGGCGCTCGGCGAAGGTTTCCACCAACTCGAAACGGGCCTGTTCGGCAAACGCCTGGATGCGCGCCGACACGCTGGCATAGTCCAGCGCCAGGTTCAGGTCGTCACCGGCCGCAGCCGGGCGGTTGTCCCAGGCAAAGCTCAGGTCCAGGCGCAAGCACTGGCGAATATCCCGCTCCCAGTCATAGGCACCGATGACGGTATCGACGTCCAGGCCTTCGATGAACACTCTGTCCAAGCACTTCTCTCCACAGCACGACAAGGGCGACTGGCGCCGTTAGAATCAGGGCGTCCTCGCCCGGAATAGTTAGCATGTTTTGGTTACTGGCGTTGCTCGCCTACCTGCTCGGCTCGCTGTCCTTCGCCATCGTCCTCAGCCGCCTTACGGGCAGCCCGGACCCGCGTTCCAGCGGATCAGGCAATGCTGGCGCCACCAACATGCTACGCCTGGCAGGCCGCAAACTGGCGATCCTGACCCTGCTTGGCGACCTGTGCAAGGGCCTGTTGCCGGTATTGCTCGCCCGCCTTGCCGGGCTGGACCTGCACGCGCAGGCCTGGATTGGCGTGTGCGCGGTGCTGGGCCACCTGTTCCCGCTGTACTTCCGCTTCCAGGGTGGCAAGGGCGTGGCGACCGCCGCCGGCATGCTCATGGCCCTGTACTTCCCGGCCGCGCTGCTGGCCATCGGCGCCTGGCTGCTGACCTTCTACCTCACCCGCACCAGCTCGCTGGCGGCGCTGATCGCCACACCGCTGACCTTGCCATTGCTGGCCTGGCGCGAGCCCGAGGCCCTGCTGCCGATCACCGTGCTGACGGCGATGATCGTGTGGCGCCACCGCAGCAACCTGCGCGACCTGTTTGCCGGGCGCGAACGGCACTTCTGACGCTTAGACCGGCGGCAACTGCTCCATCGGCCAGCGTGCCTGCACGCTGATTGCCAGGTCCTGCTGCTGCCCGGCCAACAACCGCTGGCAGCCAGCGTAGGCGATCATCGCGCCGTTGTCCGTGCAGAACTGCGGGCGCGCGTAGTACACGTTACCCTTGATGCTGCCGAGCATGTCCTCGAGGGACGCGCGCAGGGCCTTGTTGGCACTGACGCCACCGGCAATGACCAGGCGCTTGAGGCCGGTCTGCTTCAGCGCCCGCTTGCACTTGATGGTCAAAGTCTCCACCACCGCCTGCTGGAATGCCAGGGACAGGTCGCAACGGGTTTGCTCACTGTCGTCGCCGGCATCGCGGCACTGCTGCCAGGTGTTCAGGGCAAAGGTTTTCAGGCCGCTGAAACTGAACTCCAGGCCCGGGCGGTCGGTCATCGGCCGCGGGAACACGAAACGGCCAGGCACGCCGCGCTCGGCCAGACGGGCGATTTCCGGGCCACCGGGGTAGTTCAGGCCGATCAGCTTGGCGGTCTTGTCGAACGCTTCGCCGGCGGCGTCGTCCAGGCTCTCGCCCAGCAGTTCGTACTGGCCGATGCCATCAACCCGCACCAGCTGGGTATGGCCGCCGGAGACCAACAAAGCGACGAACGGAAACTCGGGCGGGTGCTCTTCCAGCATAGGGGCCAGCAGGTGGCCTTCCATGTGGTGCACGCCAATCGCCGGGATATCCCAGGCAAAGGCCAGCGCCTGGGCACAGGAGGCCCCTACCAGCAATGCACCGACCAGGCCCGGGCCTGCGGTGTAGGCGATGGCGTCAATCTCGGTGGCGACGCAGTCGGCCTCGTCCAGCACCTGGCGGATGAGTGGCAGCATGCGCTTGACGTGGTCACGCGAGGCAAGCTCTGGCACCACACCGCCGAACACGCGGTGCAGGTCGATCTGGCTGAACAGCGCATCGGCCAACAAACCGCGCTCGCTGTCGTATAATGCGACGCCAGTTTCGTCGCAGGATGTTTCCAATCCCAGTACTAGCATGGGTTCGTCCCTTGTGGGGGCTGAATTCGAAGCCGCGCATGATAGTCCCCGTGTCGGATGCCGACCAGCGGTTTTCGATCAGAGGCTTTGCATTCCGGCTTGCTAAGGGTTAACATCCGCAACCCTTGAAAACCGACGTTCTCCAGCACACCTTTGTTTTGCCAGGAGCACGTCTACCCCGGTAATGAATTAAGGTAGCCCTGGATGCCAGCCGTCAAAGTTAAAGAGAACGAACCCTTCGACGTAGCTCTGCGTCGTTTCAAGCGCTCCTGCGAAAAAGCCGGTGTACTGGCTGAAGTTCGTAGCCGCGAGTTTTACGAGAAGCCGACCGCCGAGCGTAAGCGCAAAGCAGCTGCTGCTGTTAAGCGTCACGCCAAGAAAGTTCAGCGCGAACAGCGCCGCGCCGTTCGCCTGTACTAATACAGACGTTCTACGCAAAGCTTCTGCCTGCCCGGCTAACTGCCGGGCGATGGCAGTGGTCGATTCAAACTTGAGCAGCTAGCTCAAGGCCCTGCACAAGCTTCATGCGAACTGCACATGGGCAACCTGCCTGAAACGTCAGAGCTGGTCCTCCTTGCTGTATGACCAGACGTGCACGTCCGACTGACGGGCCCTCAGGGGCTGGCGACGAGCACACATTCCCTCGCACTTCCCCAAGCGGCACTCGCCCCATTCGGCGCGTGAGCGATTAGACTTGCCAGTTGCCAGATGACGAGACTGCCATGGCCGGGCTGATTCCCCAGAGCTTCATTGACGACCTGATCAACCGCCTCGACATCGTCGACGTGGTGAGTTCGCGCGTCCAGCTGAAAAAAACCGGCAAGAACTACTCCGCCTGCTGCCCGTTCCACAAGGAAAAGACCCCTTCCTTCACGGTCAGCCCCGACAAGCAGTTCTACTACTGCTTCGGCTGCGGCGCCGGCGGCAACGCCCTGGGCTTCGTCATGGACCACGACAACCTGGACTTCCCCCAGGCCGTCGAGGAACTGGCCCGCGCCGCCGGCATGGAAGTGCCCCGCGAGCAAGGCCGCCGCGACCACAAGCCGCGTCAGCCAACCGATTCGCCGCTGTACCCGCTGCTGGACGCCGCCTCGGAGTTCTACCGCCAGGCGCTGCGCAGCCACCCGACCCGCAAGGCGGCAGTGGATTACCTCAAGGGCCGCGGTCTGTCCGGGGAAATCGCCCGCGACTTCGGCCTGGGCTTCGCCCCGCCGGGCTGGGACAACCTGCTCAAGCACCTGGGTGCCGATACCCTGCAGCAGAAGGTGATGATCGATGCAGGCCTGCTGATCGAGAACGCCGAAAGCGGCAAGCGCTACGACCGTTTCCGCGACCGGGTAATGTTCCCGATCCGCGACAGCCGCGGGCGCATCATCGCCTTCGGTGGCCGGGTGCTAGGCGACGACAAGCCCAAGTACCTGAACTCCCCGGAAACCCCGGTGTTCCACAAGGGCCAGGAACTGTACGGCCTGTACGAGGCACGCAAGCACAACCGCAACCTCGACGAAATCATCGTCGTCGAGGGCTACATGGACGTCATTGCCCTGGCCCAGCAAGGCCTGCGCAACGCCGTGGCCACCCTCGGCACCGCCACCAGCGAAGAGCACCTCAAGCGGCTGTTCCGCGTGGTACCCAGCGTGCTGTTCTGCTTCGACGGCGACCAGGCCGGGCGCAAGGCTGCCTGGCGCGCCCTGGAATCGACCCTGTCGAACCTGCAGGACGGCCGTCGCGCGCGCTTCCTGTTCCTGCCCGAAGGTGAAGACCCGGACAGCCTGGTGCGCGCCGAAGGCACCGATGCCTTCATGGCCCGCATCAACCAGCACGCCCAGCCGCTTGCCGATTACTTCTTCGAACAACTAAGCGTCGAAGCCGACCCGCGCTCGCTGGAAGGCAAGGCGCACATGGCGACTTTAGCCGCACCGTTGATCGAAAAAATCCCTGGCGCCAACCTGCGCCAACTGATGCGCAACCGCCTGAAGGAAATCACCGGCCTCGACCCGCAGCAGGTCGAGCAACTGGCGCAACACGCCCCGGCCGCCAGCAGCGTGCCGGACTACGACCCTGGCTACGACTACGACGCCATGGCCAGCTACACCCCCGATTACGGCGACATGCCGCAGCACGATTACGCCCCCGTTCATCAGGAACAGGAATGGAAGCCAAACAAGGGCGCTGGCAAGAAGCAGTGGAGTGACAAGCCGTGGGACAAGAACCGCAAGGGCGGCAAGCCCTGGCAGCAACGTGACGAAGCGCCTCCACGCGTACCAGCCCCGGTCGAGCCGCCCACCCTGGCTGCCCTGCGCACCCTGCTGCACCATCCGTTGCTGGCCGGAAAGGTGGAAGATGCCAGCCACTTCGCCGACGAAGAACACCTGTATAGCCAGTTGCTAGTGGCGCTGATCGAAGCCGCGCAGAAAAATCCTGGGCTAAGCTCAATGCAGTTGATCGCACGCTGGCACGGCACCGAGCAGGGGCGCCTGCTGCGAGCCCTGGCGGAAAAGGAATGGCTGATCGTGGCCGACAACCTTGAACAACAGTTTTTCGACACTATAACTAGCTTGTCCGCCCGCCAACGCGAGCGCAGCCTGGAACAACTGCTCAGGAAATCACGTCAAAGCGAATTGACCAGCGAGGAAAAAAACCAGCTCCTCGCCCTGCTGAGCCGGAATGTTCCCGCACAAACGCCGACCTCATCTGGCGCGTGAGGCCCATGCTCGGGTATAATCCTCGGCTTGTTTTTTGCCCGCCAAGACCTTCAGTGGATAGGGTGTTATGTCCGGAAAAGCGCAACAGCAGTCTCGTATCAAAGAGTTGATTACCCGCGGTCGTGAGCAGGGCTACCTGACTTACGCGGAGGTCAACGACCACCTGCCTGAGGATATTTCAGATCCGGAACAGGTGGAAGACATCATCCGCATGATCAACGACATGGGGATCAACGTATTCGAGAGTGCTCCGGATGCGGATGCCCTTCTGTTGGCGGAAGCCGACACCGACGAAGCCGCGGCCGAAGAAGCCGCTGCTGCGTTGGCGGCAGTTGAAACCGATATCGGCCGCACGACCGACCCGGTGCGCATGTACATGCGCGAAATGGGTACCGTCGAGCTGCTGACCCGCGAAGGCGAGATCGAAATCGCCAAGCGTATCGAGGAAGGCATCCGTGAAGTCATGGGCGCCATCGCCCACTTCCCGGGTACTGTCGACTACATTCTCGCCGAATACGACCGTGTCACCAGCGAAGGTGGCCGTCTGTCGGACGTTCTCAGCGGTTACATCGACCCTGACGACAATATCGCCGCGCCGACCGAAGAAGTGCCGATCCCGGGTACCAAGGCCGCCGCCGCGAAGGAAGAGTCCGACGACGACGAGGAAGAGTCCGAAAGCGGTGACGACGAGGAAGAGGCCGAGAGCGGCCCGGACCCGGAAGTCGCCCGCCAGCGCTTCGGTGCGGTCAACGACCAGCTTCAGGCCACCAACAAGGTCCTGAAGAAGAACGGTCGCGCCCACCAGGAAAGCATCGACGCCCTGCAGGCCCTGGCCGACCTGTTCATGCCGATCAAACTGGTACCGAAGCAGTTCGAGGTACTGGTAGAGCGCGTTCGTGACGCCCTGAACCGCCTGCGCCAGCAGGAACGCGCCATCATGCAGCTGTGCGTGCGTGACGCCCGCATGCCGCGTGCCGACTTCCTGCGCATGTTCCCGAGCAACGAAACCGACCAGACCTGGAGCGGTGACCTGGCCAAGCGCAACACCAAGTGGGCTGCCGCCCTGGGTGAAAAGGACGCCGCCATCGTCGCTTGCCAGCAGAAGCTGATCGACCTTGAGACCGAAACCGGCCTGACCGTTGCCGAGATCAAGGAAATCAACCGTCGCATGTCGATCGGTGAAGCCAAGGCCCGCCGCGCCAAGAAAGAAATGGTCGAGGCGAACCTGCGTCTGGTGATCTCCATCGCCAAGAAGTACACCAACCGCGGCCTGCAGTTCCTCGACCTGATCCAGGAAGGCAACATCGGCTTGATGAAAGCGGTGGACAAGTTCGAATACCGTCGCGGCTACAAGTTCTCGACCTACGCCACCTGGTGGATCCGCCAGGCGATCACCCGTTCGATCGCCGACCAGGCGCGCACCATCCGTATTCCGGTGCACATGATCGAGACAATCAACAAGCTCAACCGTATTTCCCGCCAGATGCTGCAGGAAATGGGTCGCGAACCGACCCCGGAAGAGCTGGGCGAGCGCATGGAAATGCCTGAGGACAAGATCCGCAAGGTACTGAAGATCGCCAAAGAGCCGATCTCCATGGAAACCCCGATCGGTGACGACGAAGATTCGCACCTGGGTGACTTCATCGAGGACTCGACCATGCAGTCCCCGATCGACGTAGCCACGGTCGAAAGCCTCAAGGAAGCCACCCGTGACGTGCTCTCGGGCCTGACCGCACGCGAAGCCAAGGTGCTGCGCATGCGTTTCGGTATCGACATGAACACCGACCACACCCTCGAAGAGGTGGGCAAGCAGTTCGACGTGACCCGTGAGCGGATCCGTCAGATCGAAGCGAAGGCGTTGCGCAAACTGCGCCACCCCACTCGCAGCGAGCATCTGCGCTCCTTCCTCGACGAGTGATGACAAAACCCCGGCCCAGGCCGGGGTTTTTCTTTTCCATGCAAGGCCCTGTTGCCTCTGACAAAAGACACCGCTCTCCACCATACACCTGCAGCAATGCCCGTCTACACTCGACTTCAGACCCCCTGAATGCGAGGCCGCTATGCACCCGATGCCGGCCATTCTGTTGCTGCTCCTGATTTTGTGGAACACAACGGCCGGCGCCCTGACCCTGACAGACGAGGAGAAAGCCTGGTTGGCTGCCCACCCGCAGCTGAGCCTGGGTGTAGACGCCTCTTGGCCACCGTTCGAGTTTCGCGACCAGGAGGGCCGATACCAGGGATTGGCCGCCGATTACATCGCCACTATCCAGCAACGCCTGGGTGTGACGCTCAAACCGGTCGAACCCAGCAGTTGGACCGAGGTACTGGCGCAGGCTCGCGAAAGCCGCATCGACCTGCTGCCCGGCATCATGTCCACCCCCGAGCGCCAAGGCTACCTGGCCTTCACCCGGCCATACCTCGACTTCCCCATCGTCATCCTCGCCCACAAAGGCGGAGCACAGCCGCGCAACCTGGACGATCTGTACGGCCTCAAGATTGCCGTGGTCGAAAACTACGCGCCGCACGAACTGCTACGCACCCAACACCCAGACCTCAACCTGGTGGCCCTGCCCAACGTCAGCTCCACCCTGCAGGCCCTGGCCACCGACGAAGTGGACGCTGTGGTCGGTGACCTCGCTTCAAGCATCTGGAGCCTGCGCCAGCTCAAACTCGATGGCCTATACGTCAGCGGCGAAACGCCCTACCGCTACCAGTTGGCCATGGCCGCCCCGCGCGACAAGAAGGTGCTGGTTGGCATTCTCGACAAAGTGATGGCCGACATGAGCAGCGGCGAAGTCAGCCAGATCCAGCAACGCTGGGTGGGCAATGTGGTCGACCAGCGGATGTTCTGGACCGACCTGCTGGTATATGGCCTGCCCGCGGTGCTGGTATTGATGGCCGTGCTGGCAGTGGTCATCCGCATCAACCGCCGGCTCAGTTCGGAAATTTCCCGACGCATCGCCCTCGAACAGGAGCTGCGCAGCAGCGAGTACCACTATCGCAGCCTGGTCGAAAGCCTGTCCGCCATCGCCTGGGAGGCCGACGCCAACGACTTCACCTACAGCTACGTCTCGCCCCACGCCGAAGGCCTGCTCGGCTACCCACTGGGCGACTGGCTCAAGCCCGGCTTCTGGCGCAGCATTCTGCACCCGGAGGATGCCCTCTGGGCCCAGGCGTACTGCGACAGCGAAACCGCCGCCGGGCGCGACCACAGCCTCGACTACCGGGTAATCCGGGCCGATGGCCAGCCATTGTGGGTACGCAACATCGTCAGCATGATCGAGCATGGCCACCAGCCGGTGATGCGTGGCCTGATGATCGACATCAGCGAGACCAAGCGCACCGAGGACGCCCTGCGCCTGTCCGAGCAGAAGTTCGCCTCGGTGTTCCAGCAGTGCCCCGACATCCTGCTGATCGCCCGCCACAGCGACGGCTGCCTGCTGGAGGTGAACGAAGCCTTCGAAGAGCAGATCGGCCTCAGCCCGGGCCAGGTAATCGGCCGCACTGCCACAGACCTGAACCTGTGGGGCGTCGAAGGCACCGGCCCGCGGTTGCTCGAACGCCTGCACCAGGGCGGTATCCGCAACCTGGAAATGAGCTTCCGCCGCAGCAACGGCCAGCTGTTCACCGGCCTGACCTCGGCCGAAACCTTCGAGCTCGACGGCAATCTCGCGCTGGTGGTGGCGGTACGCGACATCAGCCAGCTCAAGGAAACCCAGGAGCAGTTGCAAACCTCGGAAGAGAAATTCGCCAAGGCCTTCCATGCCTCGCCCGACGGCCTGCTGCTGTCGCGCCAGAGCGACGGCTTGCTGCTCGAAGTGAACGAGGGCTTCTGCCGCCTCACCGGCTATGACCTCAGCCCGACCCTCGACCAGACCTCGCTGGACCTGGGCATCTGGGTCGACCTCAACGAACGCAAGCGTCTGGTCGAACAGCTCAACCGCGACGGCTTCGTACGCGACTTCACGTGCCACCTGCGCCGCAGCGACGGGCAGATTCGCCTCTGCGAGCTCTCTGCACGGCCGCTACCGATAGCTGGCGAAGACTGTATGTTGACCATTGCCCGCGACATCACCGAGCGCCATCTGATGCAGGAAAAGCTACAGTTGGCCGCCACCGTGTTCGAGAACACCGCCGAAGGCGTGCTGATCACCGATATCGACCAGCACATCAGTGCCGTCAACCGCGCCTTCAGCGAAATCACCGGCTACAGCGAGATCGAAGCCCTCGGCCAGACCCCGCGCCTGCTCGCCTCCGGCCAGCACGACAGCGCGTTCTATGCCGCCATGTGGCACCAGCTGACCGATGAAGGCCACTGGCAAGGCGAGATCTACAACAAGCGCAAGAACGGCGAACTGTACCCCGGCTGGCTGACCATCAGCGCCGTGCGTAACAACGAACGCGAGATCACCCACTTCGTTGCCGTGTTCGCCGACATCTCCAGCCTCAAGCACGCCCAGGCCAAGCTCGACTACCAGGCCCACCACGACCCGCTGACCGGCCTGCCCAATCGCGCCCTGTTCGAGAACCGCCTGCAAGCCGCGCTCACCTGCTCGCAGGTATCCAACCGCAAGGGCGCGGTGCTGTTCCTTGACCTCGACCGCTTCAAGCACATCAACGACAGCCTCGGGCACCCGGTCGGCGACCTGCTGCTAAAGGGTATCGCCCAGCGCCTGAAAGAGCAGGTGCGTGATGTAGACACCGTGGCCCGCCTGGGCGGCGATGAGTTCATCATTCTGCTGCCCGGCCTGCACAAACCCAGCGACGCCAGCACCATCGCCAACAAACTCCTGGCCTGCTTCAACGCGCCATTCCAGGCCGGCGAGCATGAGTTCTTCACCAGCGCCAGCATCGGCATCAGCCTTTATCCACAGGACGGGACCGACGTCTCCACGCTGATCCGCAACGCTGACGCCGCGATGTACCGCTCCAAGGCCAAGGGCCGCAACCGCGTCGAAGCCTACACCCTCGACCTCACTGCCCAGGCCAGCGAACGTATAGCCCTGGAGCACGAACTGCGCCGGGCTCTCGAACGCAACGAACTGAGCCTGTGTTTCCAGCCCAAGCTCAGCCTCAAGACCCAGAGCCTGGTCGGCGCCGAAGCGCTGATCCGCTGGAGCCACCCGACCTTTGGTGAAGTCCCGCCAGAGCATTTCATCCACCTGGCGGAGGAGAACGGCACCATCCTCCAGCTCGGCGACTGGGTACTGGAGCAGGCCTGCCGGCAGATGCAGGCCTGGAAGCAGCACTACGAGCCCTTCGGCCCGCTGTCGATCAACCTCGCCGGCGCCCAGCTGCGCCAACCGCACCTGGCCCGGCGGATCGAACAGCTACTCAAACACTACCAGCTCAAGGCAGGTGACCTGCAGCTGGAAATCACCGAAAACTTCATCATGAGCCAGGCGGAAGAAGCCCTTGCGGTGCTGTACCAGTTGAAGAAGCTGGGCGTGCAGCTTGCGATCGATGACTTCGGCACTGGGTATTCCTCACTGAGCTACCTCAAGCGCCTGCCACTGGACATCCTCAAGATCGACAAGTCGTTCATACGCGGCCTGCCCGACGATCCCCACGACGCCGCCATTGCCCGCGCAATCATCGCCCTGGGCCGCAGCATGCAGCTGACCATCATTGCCGAGGGCGTGGAGAACCAGGCCCAGCAACGCTTCCTGGCCGCCGAAGGCTGCGAACAGATCCAGGGTTACATCGTCAGCCTGCCCCTGCCCCCGGACGAATTCGCGGCGACGTTTCTTCGCATAGCACTATCGGATCTTTCAGATGGCACAGGTGCGAAACCCTCGTTATAATCCGGCCACTTACTGAGGGCCTATAGCTCAGTCGGTTAGAGCAGAGGACTCATAATCCTTTGGTCCACGGTTCGAGTCCGTGTGGGCCCACCAGATACGACAAAGCCGCGCGATTGCGCGGCTTTTTCATGTCTGTCGTTCAGGCGGTGAATCACGCTCGTTTCTTCGGGGCATGCCCGGCCGCCCCATTTGCGAAACTTTCAGGCAGGTGATAGGGCACACGGCTCACTTCCACGTCAGCCATTCGAAGTGCTTCCCATCCCTTCATCGCCAATGCGACCGTCCTCGGCACAGGTTTTTCGCCACTACGATAGTAAGCCAACATGCGCCTGCTCAAGCCCAATTCCCGAGCTGCACGATCCAACGTCAGCTCATGCTTGGCCATCCAGTTCCAGATGAGCTCATGTGAACACTCTCCAGCCTGCTCCACCGCCCGTGCACGCAAGTTGTCGGCAGCAAGCTCCAGATTGTCGTCATTGGCCCAGATGACCGTGTCCTTCCACTCACCAATTGCAGCCGTTGCAAATACCTTTGGATTCGCAAGCGGGCCCAGCGTCGCGTGTTGCTCGATGACTTCATCCAGAGCCACGGTGAATTGCTGCCCGTCCGCAAAGGTCAGTAGCAAGGTGCTGGGGGCCGTGACAGCGACCCCTGTCAGTTGGAAATGTTTGCTGGTCATGAATTCAGCTGCTCCCAGATTGCTAGTAGTCGAGCCCTGTTCTGCGAGGCCCATTCAAGCGCCTCGCTCATCTCGCGCAGGGACACCCGTGAACCACCGAAACCGGCCAGCGGAGACAAGTCATTGATCGCAATCAGTGCCTGACGGCCATCACTGAATCGCAGATGGGAATGCGGTGGTAGATGGTCATTTGTATAGAGGCAGATTACGCAATTGGACAACCGATGGATCGTGGGCATGGGCTGATCATACAGTGCAATGGTTGCACCAAACAGTACCATTCGACCAACCTGCTCATAGCCCAAAAAATGTAACCCTTTTAGTTACGTCCCCCCCGAGTTAGTGCCAAATATTGGGCTGCTGCGCAGCCCTTTCGCGACGCAAGGCCGTTCCCACAAGGGATCGCGTCAGCGCAGCCAGCTGTGACTGCCCTTGCCCTGGCCAGCACTGGCTGGCTAGGCTAGCGGGCCAACCGTAGAGACTCGCCATGTCGGATTCCCGCTCCATCACGCTGGATGAAATCGATCGCCAGTTGATCGCCCTGCTGCAGATCAACGCCCGCGAAAGCGTCGCCACCCTCGCCCGCCAGTTGGGCATCGCCCGCACCACCGTCAACTCGCGCCTGGAGCGGTTGGAGAAGAACAAAGTCATCTCCGGCTATGGCGTGCGCCTGGGCCAGCGGGTAATGGGTGGTGGGCTGCAGGCGTATGTGGGGATCAAGGTGCAGCCGCGCTCGGGCAAGGAGGTGGTGCGGCGCCTGAGTGCCATGGGCCAAGTACAGCAGCTGTGCGCAGTGAGCGGCGAGTTCGACTATGTGGCCTGGCTGCGTACGGATTCGCCCGAGCAACTGGACCAGTTGCTCGACCAGATCGGCAGTGTCGACGGGGTGGAGAAGACCACCACGTCGATCATTCTCAGCAGCAAGGTGGACCGCGGGCAACCGCTCTGAACTGGCTGGCAGTCAGGCTTCCTGGCCGTCGAGCAGGCCTTCCAGAATCGCCGAAAGGCTTTCGGCGCAATGCTGCATCGACCAGACGATGTAACGGCTGCGCTCGGGGGCGTGGTGCTGGGCGTAGTCGGTGGCGATCTGATTGAGACCACGGGCCAGCAGGCAGGCGTGGACCAGGGCGTCTGCGGCGTCGATGCCGGGGCGTATGGCGAATAACGGCGGGTGGCTGGCTTCGCAGTTGCAGAAGGTTTTTTCTGTGGTGGGTTTCAGTTTTTCGGGTTGGTCGGAATAAGTCTTCTTCATGATGCAATTTCCAAATTGAGTCTTGAGGAAACCGCCTACCAACTCCTTCTCACGGGAAATAGGTGGCAGCCATGCACGGGGTGAGAACCGGCCAACTTGGAAATCCGGCCAGGCGAAAGCCTGCCCGCGCACGGCTGCCATGACATAAGCCTTGGTGCGAAGTTGGAGGATGGGTTCTCACACCCAGTCACCCGAACAGCGGCGACCCAGTGAAGTTAACGATGAGGCGTTTCCCACGCAGCCAGACCGAGGCGATAGCGAGCGTAGGGTAATTCTTTAATTCATGGCATGGGTGTAGGAACTGTCTGATCACACCCTGGTAAAGCCCACAAGGATCGCGTAAGCCATGAGCTCAGCGACACACCTGTGGGAGATTCTATAGTTTTTGGCAAGCCTGTTCTTGTCATGACATCTTTGTTGCCAGTGAGATCGAGCGCCGCCCGCGCGGCGCTTCGCGGGACAAGCCCGCTCCCACATTTGTTGCAACGTGCCGAACCTGTCAGGCCATGGTTGCCTGCCTT